>JAABUQ010000171.1_pt1 | contig 140106 bp, 123 predicted proteins | sample 5560001 | NCBI WGS metagenome assembly JAABUQ01 (sample SAMN10711888, study PRJNA513371) | rock metagenome | isolation source: Antarctica rocks | place: Antarctica: Victoria Land, Finger Mt nord | collected 2015-12-18
AACTTTTTATAATTATAATAAAATAAAAATATTAAATATTGAAATTAATAATATAAATATATTTTATTATAAAAGTTTATTTAATTTAATAATTTAATAATTTGATTAAATTTAACAATTTAATATTTTAATATTTATAAAAAATTATATTTTATATATAATAATTAATTAAATAATATATTATATATATTTAATAATTATAATATTAAAGAATTTTATTATTTAAAATTATTAATTTATTAATTTTAATTAAATTTTATAATAAAATAATTTGTTTAATATTTAATATATTATATTTATTTTTAATAATAAATTAATAAAAAAATAAAAAAATAAAAAAATAATATATATTAATATATAATAATTATAAAAAGGAAGTTGGAAATAATATCTTCAACATACAAATATACCGATGGAACAGAACTATTATCAAGGCTTTATTTCTATCAATATAGATTTACATAAATATTCATCCCTACATAGCCTTATACGGCGCTCAACCAGGCATACCCTAGGGGAGGAGGAAGCACACACACACAAAACAAATGGGACCTCCAATAGTCAAAGATTCAAGACACGCTTGAATGATCATATAGATCCATATCCAAAATGCGAAGAGAGAACAAGTAAGGGTCTCACGCTGGAATGGTTTCATAGGAATTATCTACATTAAGAGACTGACCTCGCTACATTGCCCAACATTTACCTCCTGGTCTTCGTGCAGGAGTCAATGGAGCACCAATCATGTTATTACCATAATTGTTCAAGTAGATCTGTCTCGATCGCTTAGACGCTGCTCTTCCTTGATTCTCGTCGAGCATGTTGTACCAGTTTTTCAAAAGTCGCCACAGTAACGATTCAGGATGGTCTACCTAGATAGTAGCAAGGACGAGGTACTCAAGTCCGGGTGTCCATTCAATAAGGATACAGCCACTTGGCGTAATAGTATGCCCTCTTCGAAGCGTATACTGCGATCCACTAACGATATATCCTCCCTCCATCCTTGTGAATTCTGATCACGTGTTCTGTTATTCGATTTCAACCCTCGATCCGATGGGCCAGCAGAGTACCTTGTCGTCTCTCGTGAAGCGTTGCGTTGATGAGCTGGGCCAGGGGTAGCCTAGCAAGAGGAACCTCACTATCTGACTCTGATGAATTGGAAGAATTAGAATCGGTACAAGCGGAGAAATCTGAACACGAATCTGAGATTGACTTGTCATGAATGTCGCGGGCAGACCCCAAACGTATTATTTTGTTCGGTGGAGAACGACCAAGATTTGACGCTCGCACCGCTACAGTACCACTCGATTGGGACGCGCCCATGTTAGTCGCTAGGCAGGTAGACTGCGTTTACTGCACACCTTGGTTGTCCATGCACCTCTAGTTGTGTATCGGCAGGACTTACGTGACTCTCCGCGCAAGCTCTTCGATTTTCTGGTTCTGGTAAGAAAGCTGCTGGCTTGGATCGATGGCGGTCCCTGTGTGCTTTGCCCTTAAGCTCTTGGTTAGCGCAAGCGATAGCTTTTCTTTTGTTCAGGGGTTTGACTCTGGATCCTTTGACCAGAGCGATTACTGAGATCGCGGATCGACGGGTGATGGAGCTGAGTATAAGTTGATGTCACCAGGTATAATTTTATACCATCTTGCTAGGCCTAGATGTTGCCTTCACGATCGAACTCGGCCCATCTACTTGAAATTCGTGATCCTGAAAAGTCTTCTTCGATAGAGTCGCCCATTTGATCTCGATAGCGACAATCTCCCAACCACGACTCAGGGTAAACCTATGTGAAAGCGTCACAAAGGCTCCGTACTCAATGCTGTTCAATAAGGTACACCGTAACGAATATAATCATCCTCTACCGTAGTATTGGTGCAAGTGGATTGCAGCGAACAAACAGATAGATTGGCGTATAATTCGGTAGGAAAATTGAAGTACGGTTTGATTGTATTTGATCGATGTTGTAATGCATCCAAACATCAAACGACGCTCTCTTTCTTCGCCGGCCATGTCATCCATGCGGCAACGATCACAAGCTTCAGTACTCCAGCGATCCACAGCGGAATCTGCATCCGCCCAGTCGCTTCCGATATGAAGCCCCCTGCAACGGCGCCGACCAATATACCAATGAAGGCCCCGATCCTCCTGTTCCTCTTGACGTTTTTCTTCAGCGACACCATGAGCTGTGGGTCGGTGCTGATGTCGTGAAGTATGCTTGTCAAGACCACCGTGGGGATCTCTGAAAGATTCAGGATGCGGCTACCCACAATCTGGCCGGCAGCTTGGAAGCTCAGCAGGGCGATCGGTAAGAGTTGCCGCCAATTGATATCGTTGGTCCTATTGTTGAGGCTGCCGTCCACCACGCCTCCCTGGATGATGCCTGCGGTGACTAGTATGATGATCGCCTGAAGCAGGAAGCTCGTAGCCACGGTCCCTCGCTTCAACGGCCCCAAAAACCTCGAGGTGTGCGAGAAGAGAAAACATCCTGAGCAAAAACAGACAATGGAGACAAAGGATTTGGCCCAGCCGTAGGGTTTGGACGTCGTACTGCCCGTGGAGCCACCGAGACCGAGGAAGATGGTATTTCCTGTCTGCATGGAGACGAATGTGCCGTAGGCATTGTATATGGTGCTGTCGACGAGACCTGAGATGAGGCAGCAGGTTAAGAGGAGGAGGTCTGCATGAGCGGTTGCGATTTCCGCAGACAAGTACGAAGGCGTTGGATCTTGTTTCCGAGGTGACTCAGACTGAGCGTTTGCCAGGGTCATCTCTTGCTTCGAATGCTTCAGCCCGTTCATGCTCATGCAGAGAGCTTGTCCGGATCGCTTCGTTCGAAGACCGCTTGAGTACGTGTTGTCTATATCAAGGGACGGCTGTTATCGAATTTCCCTACGCCAGACCGGGAGTTGCCTGTGTAAATTTGACATCTCAGCAGAAGGTTATTCGGAGTAGCGCAAGCCGTATCGCTGGCAACTGGGGCAGCTTGATGGTTGGCGGTAAGTACAGGCCAATGCCAGAGGGACAACGTTGAGGTTCGAAAAGACGTCAGTTGGCGAGAGGTTGGGGTTACGTCGAGGTCCCTCGGGCTCGGGTTGTCGGCATGGCCAGTGAGCGCACTTGACGCCAGCCGGGCACGCCCAAGGTGGGCCCAATGCACTATGCCCTCGCAAGGTATATACAATCATGTAATTTGCACATCGGTGATACTTGACAGGCAAAACTCGAGTCTCGAGTTTTGCAGGTATGTGGTCATCTAGGGTTGACCTCCAGCGAACCCTACTCTAATTCACCATCCACGAATGTGTTCAGGATGAAGGGGGTACTATGGTCTTTAGATGTGCCGAGGGCTCTAGCTGTAACTCTGGTTTGCATTATGCCACTTCCTGGTCATTTGATCTCTTTAAACACACAAGCCCGTTACGGAGCCGGCGCCACTGCTTTAAGTACAGAGAGGGAACAGATGTATGATAAAGCAAAGGTAAGAAGAATGTGCCAGTCCACTTCGGTAGCCTAGCCCTCAACGTTCTACGCCGAAAGCGTGAACACTGCAGAGGCCTCGGCTGGAGTTGGAAAAGGCGAGTGCCTCTTTCCTCCCCATCTCAAGTGCCATATTTCAGCAGCCTGATGGAGCCCGCGTCAACGTCGTAGCAGATTGACGTATCCAGTATGTCGCCTTGTGCCCAGTTCCATTTGTGGTTAAGCACACCGTTTTCGTCCTTTGGCCTCGCAGTTCCGAACAGTGCGTAAGAGGCTACCCAGTCCCGGCCATTAGCGCTAACAAAATCGAGTTGCTCGCCAGGATTGAGTCCCCGGCTGACAGTGAAAGATTTACAGCCAGTTCCGATAGACACCAGTCCGTTGTAAAACCGAGCCATATTGTACAAGTTGTGCACAGCGCCACCACAATTTGCAAGTGGAAAGATTTCTAGGTTGAAGTCCCCAGGATGGAGCGTTGGCTGATCTGGCAACGGAGTGAGTGTGGGGAGTGGCTCTGGAAGGGCGATGGACTGTGAAAGCGTAAGGAGAAGGATGACGAAAATGGTCGCGTATGACTTCATGCCGTCTTATTATGCAAGGTTCAGGATGTGCTGTTGAGTATGCAGTTGATATCTGAGGGATCTGTGGGATGCCTTCCTCCATGTAGCCGGATGGGTAGCAATTTGCAGATAGAGATATGGCAACAAAGAAATAGCGAACGCGTTACGAGATGTTCCTTTGACCTACTCAAAGAATTGGCTAATATTGTACGCAAGTTCGATGACACACTCAGACCATTTTCTTTCTCGTATGAAGACAAGGGAGCTCATATGTAAACAAAGCGCGTGCAAATCACGTACGTAGGACCTGCTAAGCGTGGCTGTTGCAGGTCAAACTTCTTTGTCATTTTCAAAGGAAGACTGCTCAAAGCCGAGGCCCCTAAGCTCTTTATGAGGGTACTCGAGGGTGTTTCAAGGAAAGCTCAACAAACACGACTAGCCGCCAGACTTTCACGCAGTGCATTGGCGAAGTAATGTGCTGACATCCAGAAGGCAGCCACCAAGAACATCAGGGTCGGCTCAATGTTGTAACAGGTCTTCCACCTTGTGGGAGGAGCAGCTTTTCGCGCACAGTGCGTTCGAGCCCGATGCGATGACTGGTCAAGAAAGAGACGCTTTAGGAAGCTTAACATTGAATATCATCACTGTGCTTTGGTTTTGATAGCGAGTCTGTAGTACTTTAGCATAGACTTGATGAGGGTTGAAAATAAGGAAATAAAGCGTCTGACGGCAGAGGAGCGCAAATGTTGGATACCAATCTTTCATTGTATTTGCCCAACTTGCCTGTACCTATCAATGCAGATAGACACCGAGCAGCCTCGAGATAAATTGCTGAAGTGCAGCCGCTGTCACTGGAGGATAGTGATGCAGCATTGGTACCAACGAACAGCGAATTGGACGCAAGCGTCTGTCCCCCTCGTAGGTGGATCCACTCTTCAGGAGCATTCTTTTCAAGAAATACAAGCGAACATTATGATCGAAGACCGAACAGAAGTGTCTCTTAAGGTATCTTCCAGGTTGGGCGCTAACGCGCTCTCCTCCATTCACGCGCTTTCCTGGCATCGGCCGAGAGGACGGACTTACGCAATTAAACGATACTTTTGTACTACATCGTACCGGCAATGTAAAATAGCTTCCCCTTAGGTAATCATTCCCGCTATGCACTATTAGGTAACCGAGAGTCAGTCCTTCACGCTTACTAATACTCTGTCACCAGCACCGTTTTTGAATCGAGGAGGTATTCGGGGATCTAGAGACTGTCTTAAACCGGAACCCGGTCTGCAGTTCCCAGCTTCACAGATACACAAAGCTGCACGGTACTGCCGCCAGCTTTTCCGCTGCAGAATAAGCACGGCGTTGAGGGTTGAGCGTGGATATAGCCGGCCGTCTACCCTGCATACCGAAGAACACAGAGTATGCTTTCTCCTGCCCTGATCTCAGCTCACGCTGGCTCCACAAATCAAGCAGTGGATATTGAGGGCAAGCTTCACTGAAACTCGTCCCAGGCTTCTCAATATGCAGCCAACTCTGGCACCAGCGCCGCACCCCATGCGAGGGGCAGCTCAGGTAAGCAAACCTCATACACTTACCGCGGGGAAGCAACAGCTAAAATGCTATAGCATGAGAACGCTGCGGAACAATGTGAGTAATCACGTTCCGATCCAAGTCTGACAACGACAAACAAGGAGCGCATGGCAACAAGCTCTTGCTGACAAATGTGGGCTGAGGTAGCTTTGCGACAGCAGTTGCTTGCCACAGTAGGTGGCCATCATATACCTGCCCACATACCAGACAGCCAGCTGCACCATGTTCCGAACCCTCACAACCACAACATCGATCCTGCCATTGCAGGAGGTGGAATCATGAATCAAGGTGATAGCGGAGGCGATGAGCACAGCGATGGCAGGAGAGGGAAACGCGAATTGTCGACGTCGAAGCGTGCAGCACAAAATCGGGCCGCTCAGGTATGTGGGTCTGGCTGCGGACGGTGTGGTCCTATTGATGCTGATGGGGTTGACTTGTTGTTGATGTTGTGGACATTTCCCGACATTCGAGGTTTGGTGACAAAGACGCTTACTAAAAGATGACTACAGCGAGCCTTCAGACAGCGCAAAGAAGGGCACATCAAGCAACTCGAGAACCAAGTGCGTGAATTCAACACGCTCAATGAGAACTTCAAAGCCGTTCAAGCGGAGAATTATCAATTACGCGACTACATCATCACCCTGCAGTCTCGTCTTCTCGAGTCCCCAGGTGAATTTCCCCAGCCACCATCCAACATCAACATCCAGAATCCTCGAGTCTCCGCCCATCCGCCTTCCGAACAAGGTCGCGCACCGACCGCGCCCATGACGACCCTACAGGACGAATTGCAGGCTTCCGCTGCCCAGGCAGTAGCTGAACACAAGCATCGAAGTGACGACGCGTCCTATACTCATGCCAGTGGTCCAAATAAGAGGGTGCGACTCGACGACAATTCCACATCACATCCACCGAATGGCGTCCAAAGCGCAGAATACAAGCCACTCGGTTCGTGACATTGGCAAGGGCGTTGATCTCAGACTAATAGCGGTGATGGGACGGATTGGCGTGAACGGAGGTTGGATCATGTATTACGATAGCATGGCAATGGTCCAGGAAGTGGCCAGCGGAGCTGCGAATGTGCGGACAAGCACTCGGGTGTGCGGTGACGTAGACGGGAGTTGGTGGAGCAAAGGTCGAGTAGTGCTTTGGACCTCGATATCAGATCCCACTTGCGACCCCATCCACATCTTAGTTTAGCATAACCGAATATCATTCATGGCCGCCCCAGCATCGGCAGACCAGGTTCGTCGGTGGGCTCGTCGCATACTTTGGAAATGCCAAGTCAGCTACCAGCAACGTTGCCTAGGTTGTGCTCCTGCATGTCTACGTTAACCTATAGTACGGTTGATCACGGTCTCATCAAGGCTCACCTTCATGTACTCAGAGCCTCTCTCCAGATACTCCTCGCGAGTCACTGCTGCCTGCCTGAAAGTGGGCTCCTTCGACCATTGGGCTGCACCTTTCCAAGCATCAAGGAGCGGATTCTTAGCTTGTCGAATGTTCATGGAAGCATCTATAGGAAGAACAGCGCGAAGTTCTCTTGCCAACCGCTCTTCGAATCCGGAAAATAGAGTGTTACCTCCCGTCAGGAAAACGTCTTTCAGAATGCGGTTGCGATCCTGCACATTTGCGAAGCTGTGGTTGATCATGTCTGCAGCAATGTCAACAAGACCCGCCTGATCCAACCCAGCTATCGAAGGCTGGAAAATAATTTCGGGAACGCGAATCCTCTCAACATTCAGGTGGACTTGATGCTTTTCTTGTTGACTCTCGGAATCGTAGGGGCGGGGACCGCGCAAGAACGCATGCATCAAGCTTTTCGTCCAGTCCAATTGAGCGGCCATGGTAAGACTCTCACTGAAAGTTGGATCATACTTCAATAGCTCAGCTTCCAAATTCTTCATTTCAGCATCCAAGTCCTCTTCCTCGTCGTCCTCGCTTTGCTCGCCCGTCTGAACAGCGCGGTAGACCCCCCAGTCATCATCGTTTGCGCCAAAATTGTCATCATCACCCCCACGCCGACGTTTTTTCCCAGGTGCGTCCGAAGCTAGATTTGCCAGGGTCTTCATCCGCATTTGGCTGGCGAGAGACTTACGGTTCCCAAGATCTGCCTTTTGCCTCTCCCGGTCTTTAATCTTCTGGAGTAGAGTCTGTGGAGCTTAGCGTTAGCGACTAAGAGTCACCGAGTATCTAGAAAGGTTGGAACCTCACCGTCCTTGCTACCCTCCGGTCTTGTAACCAGCCATCCAGGTTGTTCAAGCGACGCTCTTCATCCGCTCTTGCCTCCTCATCTAATCGTGCTATTTCTTGTAGCTTCTCGGCCTTGGCCCTTGCTCGAGCTTCCACTCCGGATTTCATTAACCTCTGATGTCTTTTCTGCTTCAACCCTGCCTCGTCGAGATTTTCATCTGGCACATCAAGCAGTGGAAAACTAGGGATAGTCTCCTCGTCGGCTGGTTCCTCGACACGAAGATCCCTGTTCCTTGCCTTGCGCACAGACTTCTCCATATCCTTGACGACCCTGTCCAGTTGAGCTTCGTCCTTAAATTCATCGGCGTCCAAGAGGCGCTTGATCTCCTTCTTCGTTTGTCCAACCAGGCGTTGCTGGAGCTCTTGGTAGTATTCCAATTCTTGCTCTTTCTGCACTAGCTTTTCTAGCCTCATCTTGGCCGCTTGTTCCTGCAATCTTCTCCCACCCTCCCGCTTTCTTTCCGCAATGCGATCAAGTTCTTCCTGGCTCTTCTCGACAATGAGGTGCTCAGTGAAGGGATATTGTATCACGTGGTCTCGATCCTCCAGACCGTCCAATTGCAGAAAGTTCCCCATTTCCTGGTTGAAGTTCTGTGAAGTATAGCAATGTTGTCGGACCAATTCTTCAGCTTGGTAGTCTGTTAGTCTGCTTGGGAACGTTGGATACTTGAGCCTCAATGACTTAAGCAGATAATCTGCACCTTGATACCCGCCCCAATTCAGCCGTGATACGCTTGACATGATAGCTTTCGACCCCAGGACAGGTATCACATGTGTGGAGGAGTAGGACGATGATATGATGAGCCCGCTACTGCCTCGGTTCTGTTTGTAAGAGAATAGAGAGTCAATACCGTAGGCGACTGCAGGAGCAGAGTAGCATTCGAAAAAAAGCTCATTCATGGCTGGCTCCAGTCAGTAAAGCAAGATAATATAAGCCACTACATCAAAACGCACTCTTTCTGGTGTAGCCTAGATTCGCCAGAGGCTCGGTCAGAAGCACCGGCCTCCCAATGCCCCCGTCTTCTCCATCCAGCCCGAGACCGACAAAAATTTGGTCAAGAATGGCCTCCATTGCGTCCCAATTGGCAACAACGCTACTACCGGGCTCGAAAGCCTTCTTGATCTGGCCTCTTGTGGTTGCATCGGCGTAGGCATTGTACCCCACGTAGGAGACAGTTCTGTTGAGTTTGCGGTCTCGATAACGAGCGACATCGGGAGGGAAGGAGAGTCGAGGGGTTGGACCGAAGGACCAGCCAGCGCGTACAACACTGGAGCCTGAAACATGGTTTTAGTAGGATTCGCGAACAAATGGACTGGTTTGGTCTATGTACCATTATCGATCACAACAGCATCAAGACTCGTGCTTTGGTGATATCCATCAGTGGGAAGTGGCTGGTACCCTTTGAAGGGTGGATCAGCGGCATGCCAGACATGCGAAGGAGGCTTTGGAGAGCCTTTGCCGTCTGCAACAACGGCCTCACGAGCAGGCTCTATGTAGCGAGAGAAGGTTATAGTCATGGTAAAAGCGACGAGATTTTGCCCCAAAAAGGACTGCGGTTCAGAGTTTTACGGGGGGATAACATGCAAGGAGTCCTGGCCTTGCCACACAGAAGAACTGAGGCCCTGAACATACACTGGACATCATAGTCGGGCAGTCTGGTGTGTTGTGGCCCACAGAATAGATTGTGTAGCTGTTGACTGCTCAAACGGTTTAAGATGATTCTGATTTTCACTACGGAGTACTCTTTATACCCAAGTTCTCATAATTCGTGCATAGATTTGAAAAAAAAAAAATTCCCAGGCCCCCCTCTTATCAAACGACCTCAAAATACCAACTTTGTAGCGGCTTGTTACTTTTATTAAGTTTCTAAATATAACTTATAAAGCATTCAAATACGATTTTAACCTATTTAAATTGTCTAATTCTGACAGAGAATTGTCAAATTATTTTCCAAAACAAAAATTTACCGTTTTTTAAAAACTACCAAAGTACTTTTTTTTCGTACCGAAGTATATTTTTAAATATTTTTGTCGATTTTGTTATTTAAATTAATATTTTCAAAAAAAAGCTTATAAGTTCTACAATTTCTATCAGAATTAAACGAATCAAACACCGTTAAAATTGCGTTTGAGTACTCTATAGATTATTCAAAAAAGTTATTAATAATAATAAGCCGTTATAAAGTTAGAATTTTGAGGTCGTTTGGGTGAAGGTGGGAGTAGTGGTCTAAAAATTCTTTCTTCCAAACCTATGTACACTGCCACGTCAAAAGTCTGGGCCCCTACCTTATTTTACACCAAAAGTTGTATATTATACGTAAGTATTTTAACCCTTATATGAAAATTTAATATTCTAAAAAATTCAAGTAGAATATTTCTTTATATTATCTAATTTATTACGTATTTACGTTTGTAATTAAATTACCTTTTTATTGTATATTATATAGTTGAAAAATAAATACTTAATAACGATCGGATTTTGCGGGGAAAATTAACTTTATTTTACAAATAAAATACGCAACGTCAATAGAATATTAAAAAAAATATAATATATAAGATTGTTTATTGAATGATTATTTTGTATACTTTCGAGTTTTAAAAAAATTTGTAACCTGGAAAAAAAGTTAGACTCCTTAAGAAAATTACAGGTTTTGGTGTAAAATAGGGTAGGGGCCCAGACTTTTGACGTGGCAGTGTACGAATGATGGGATTGGGGTAGCCCGAGGAGCGCTTGTGATGACTGCAAAGGCATTCACGACTACTCCTACGTCAATGTAAAGACATGGAAGTTTCCAGAGAAGGTAGCCATGGCTTGAATTGCTCTAGAATTTTTGCATATTCGACTGATCGATCAACTTGACTCTATAGCTATTTCATGAGGGGTTTTGTAGACTGTCCGTTGCTGAACACGCAAAAATATCAGTCTCTTGTCTGGCGTATTCTGATAAGCGCTTGGGTACCTTCAAGGTGAAAAAGCACATTAGATCGGTAGTTCTTAAACATCTGGGCTACCAGTTCAACATTCATGTTCTGGATGTTGATCTCCTGTTCAATAAGTCTGCGTTAGTGGCAGCCATTTTTATTGATGAGTCGCAACCTCATTTCCGTACTTGAAGGTTCTTGTTCAGTACCATCACAGCTTCATTGAGCTTCTCCTGGTTCCCGGTAAGTATATTGATATATTGTGCTGGTTACAATGCTCACTTACGACGTTAGTAATGATGCGGGACAGCAGGAGGCTTTGCTGTTGCTCGTGGGGGCTTTCCTAAGCCAGGGTCAGATATACACCCGCGTTCTCAATATCACGAGATATCTACAAACCATGACGCGTCCAGGCTCGCGAGAAACGTGCCTCCCAGGTGGTTGAGCTTCTGTTCGGATCTTTGGTCTGTAGAGAAGAAGAGTGTGTCTTCGCACTGCCTGACGCGTCCACGTCCATTTCGTATTATTGAAGCGCGCTAATAAATTACCATATAATATCTCCAATATTGCCGTTCTCGCCATTCTACTATACAGCCTCTTCGTATCCCTTAACACCGCTTGAAGAAGTGTTGCCTCTCCTCCCAAGATACACCTCATGGCGCCATCCACCCCAGCTGCAGATGACTCCCACCAGCAGCTTCTGGATCAACTCGATCTCGCCCTAAGACCGAAGCCGTTTCGGAGCACTCGCTGGAAGCCGTCACAACGCCGGAATAAGAACATCAAGCAGATCGTCTCTGAAGCCTCTCGCAAAGAAGCCTCGGTAATGGCGACACAGGACAACAGCGGATCGTCAACCCCAAATCCTCTAAGCTCTGCCATGAACACCGGGGCGGCCACTCCGTTGCCTACCAACGGTGCCTCCTCACATCCAAACATCTCACAAGCGGCTCAGAATCTATCCACAGTGGTTTTGGAACGCAATTTGCAAGCTGCAATGTCGTCCGGCCCCATCGCCACCTACACGAATATAGAATCTGCCCCATCTCTTCATCCGGCGCACCAGAAACACTATTGTGACATTACTGGTTTGCCGGCGCCGTACACAGATCCAAAATCAAGGCTACGATATCACAACAAGGAGGTTTTCGATGTGGTTCGGAGCTTATCGCAAGGGGTGGCGGAGAGATACTTGGAAGCTCGAGGAGCCCATGTCGTTCTCAAATAGAAAGATCGTGGGAGCTACGCCACCACTCTCAATCAAGCTTCATCGCACCATCAAGGACCGTCGAGCAGAAGAGACCAACGAGTCCAGTGCCAACCACTCTCCACCACGATCGTGCTAAGAATAGAATGGCAGTTCTGTCATCCTTTAATGAGAGCCGCCTTGGAAGCACACTATGCTTGTACGGCCAGCAAAGTCAAACCCCCTCCACCCATCCTGCTCCTTTCAGTGCAGGGTTCAAAGAAGGCGCTCCGGCTTAATCGTGACCTTGTCTTTCTTGCCAAATGACACTATACCGAAGAACCCATGGATGAGATAGGGGATCAGTTGCAGTATTCTCTGAACACTGTGGTCATGGCGTTGGGAACGGGAACGGAATGTATGGAATCTGTTCCTGCCACATGCTGAGTAGCTTCCAGATGACTTCCTGCGTGCCGGACCTTGTCATAGCAATGAACGCACTTTTAAAGTATTTGAATAACCCTTTCACTTGTTGGGAGAGTAATATCGTAATGAGTGATCTTTTCTCAATCGTAGGAGCCGCAATACTGGTGATGCATTGTAGACATGGAGAAACAAAATGCACATCCAAGCTCTGGCCAAACAAATGATCCTTAGGACATGAGATGGCAGACCGATCTGTCTCTATAGAGTGAAGGTGTGAGCAAGGAAGTCTGTTTGTAGGTGTATGGATTGGCGCCACAAGAGTGTAATATAAAATGTCGAGTACCGTAAAAGTATAATACGTATATTATCGTTGCTTGCATTACGGTTGGCGGTTCGCGAAATAGGCCTTCCCCTACTACCAATTCTATACCAAAATCCGAGGCTAGTACCGCGAATAATATATTAGTATATACAAATTAATATTTTGTATATCGGACCTCCCTGGCCCTATATATATATAGATAATATACGTAGCAACTAAAATATATTTACTATTAAATATTTATCTCCTAGTAAATTTTTTACCCCCTTTGCTATCGTTATACCCCTCCTAATTGCAGCTTTAGTTAGGAAAGATATTAAATATAAACTCTAATTAAGCTAGCCAAATAAATATATTATAATAAAATATTATATCAACTATTATATTATAAAATATATAAGGGCTTATTGAAAGTTTACTAACAAAGTATATATTAAAAAGGATAGGAGGAAATAGGATTTTAAGCTTAATAAGTTATATTATAATATACTGCTTATATACCTTAAAGACTATCCCTAGGCTTATTTAGATAAAATAGTTTAATTCTTATACGATAATTATAGCTTAGAAGTTAATAAGAGTATTATATAAAAGGCCTTATAAAAGATAAGTTGATCTAGGAAAAAATCTAAGTATTAAATAGCCTAAACCTTTAAGGAATTACGAAATTATTAAATAATATATAAGCTCCGTTAGATAACTACTAAGCAAATAATATTCTTCGATAAAAATATAGGCTATAAATATACTAGTACGTTATTTAATATATAATTTATTTAAGGGGGCTAATATTTAATATCGCCGATATTAATTAATAAAAAATAGGCTTAAGTATTAATTAAAGCTATATTACTATTAATATAATAGCTAAAGAAATATAAGAGATAGAATATACTATTTATATATATTATCAAAGGCTATATTATTTTCGAAATCTATTATAATTCTTTTATTATAATTCTTTTCCTAATTTTTATTCGAAATTAATTCCTTTTATTATATAATTTTTTCCCAGAGCCTTACTTTATTATTATTTTAAATAATATTAAGATTTATTATTATATAAAATTAAAAGAAATATATAATAATAAAAGAATATATCTGAAATATTTATTATTATATTTATTTAACCTCAATTTAATCGAGACCTTATTCTTATTATTAAAAATATAAATTAAGCAATATTAAAAAAGAGCTCTTAAATATATTAAGAATAATCCTTAAAGGGGGTTTGGAAGCTTCTTAAAGCTTATAATAAAATATTAAGAAGATTTAGACGATCCTAAAGCTTTATTTTAAAATATTTATATTAAATATTAAAATATATAATAATAGAATATATTTATAGGATTTTGCTATAAAGAAAACGTTTATTTTGGTATTTCTATATATTTAATTAAGCCTATTTCTTTTATATATTTAAGTTATATATATTTAACTTTTAATTATCTAAAAATTTGAATATATTAAAATAGTTCAGAATTTATCTAGGTTATTTAAATATACGTCCTTATTCCTAATATCGTTATTATTTATTCTACCCTATATAATAGATATACCTTATTAGCTAGGCGAAGGGGTAGAGGCTCCCTTGCTATCGCCGCTACTGCTATTGCCGCCGCCCCCCCTCTTAGGGGGGGCGTTACGGTAATAGATAAAGGAAAATCGATATACAAAATTTATATACCTAGCTTTTATTTTTTCTTATTTACTAACGTTTTCAATTATCTGATATTATATACTTTATTTAATTTAATAGTCTTTTTCCTATTATATAGCGTTCTCTTTGCTCTTATATTTTTAAATATATTATAATATAAAATATTCCTTATTTAGTTTATTAAATACCGCTTTATATTTATTTCTTTGCTATTCTAATCTTTTGATAATAAGTTATTAAATATATTTTAAGAGATTTTATTTAAAAAAGATAAAGTTGCTAAAGAAAGTATTATTATTTGATTTAAATAAAAAGGAAAAGATAAAGTATATAATATTTTTTCTCTTTTCTTTTTTATATTATATAAGAATAGCTTTAAATATTAAAGTAACTATTTATTCTATTAGAATATTAAATATAATATTTTATATAGGGGTATTCTATATAAGAGCTTAAATTGCTATTATAACCTTAAATATATTGCCTATTAAAAGGGTTTTATTTATTATTTTCCGATTATTAACTTTTTATTATTTTGCCTTTTTATAATATTTCCTAATATCCTTTAGAATACTTAAAGGAGGCTTATTCTTGATAAGACCGGAATCTAGTTAAAATATTATTATTATTTATAATCTAATATTGCTTATTTATATAAACAAATAATAACCCTTATTATTATAATAATATCGATTATTATTATTATAGCTAACTTTCTTATATATTAAATATAAATTAAATACTTCTAAATATTATATTTAAAGGTCGTTTCGTATAAGCTTATTATATTTAATTAATATAATATTTATTATAGAAGATCTATTCCTTTTAACTATTTTATTTTATATTTTATTAACTTTAATTATTTACCCTTGGCCTAATTATCTAAATTTATATATTATATTTATTTTTAAATCTTTCTTTTTAACTTCCTTTTATAATTTAAGCTCGTCTTTAATAATTTATTAGCCTGCTAATATAAAGATATTATATATTATTTTATCCTTAATAGCTTATTTATTATAAGACGGAGTAATATTAATTCTTATTTAATAATATTTATAATTATATTCTCGGGCTTATTATATAATTTTATATTTATATATATTATAGAAAGTAATTAAAATTATAATAAAATTATTATTTTTAATAAAAAGCTCTTTTGGCTCCTTATCTTAATAAATAAAGTCCTTGTTATCTTCCCAAATAATTTTAATATAAATTTTATATAATATTAGCTTTAACTCTTCCTTATCTACTCCGCTACTATCGTTATTAAGGAAGGGGGGGGGATTTATTAAAAATAGAGGCCAAAAAGCTAATATAAATTAAGAAATTAATTAAGAAGCTAGCTAGGAAGCTAATAATATTCTAGAGAATAATAAAAATATCTTTCTAGAAAGGGCTATATAATTTAATTGTTATAAATTAAGAATTTGAATCTTTAAGAAGTCTGTTTAGCTTTTATATAATATTTCGTTTATATAATTATTATTACCTGTTTCCCCTATATATATTAAAGCCTTTTTAGCGAAATACCTTAATATAAAGGTTTGAGGAACGTTTCTTATTAGTTAAGCCCTTAATAATATTTTTAATAATAATCTTATATATTTAATTATATTGTTAAAAAAGAATATAAATAATATAGTTTATATATTTATATTTATATTTTCCGTATTATTCCTAATAATAAAGTTAAGATCCCTCCTAGGAGTAGTAAGATATAGACGTATTTAGCTTGGAGTTTTGCTTAGAATTTTGCTTAGAAAATAGAATCTTAAATATTAACTTAAAATATTAGGTAATAAAATAAATAATAATATAGAAGGTATAGGTATTTTGCTTTGGCTATACGATAATAAACAGGTTATTTTCTAATAATTAAAGGGTCTAGGATTTAAAAGATAAAGCTATTTACTAAATTATTATATTAGAGGTAATATATCCTCCTTTTTTTATATATTTTTTATTATATTAGATCGTCTCTTCCTAAGGACTTAATAGCCTTCTTATAATAATAGATTTTTCTGATAAAGGGCCTGTTAGCTGTTTCCTTAAAGGGCCTACTCTAGAGGCTACTTTGAAAGTTATTTGGGAGGTCGTTTAAGAGGTATAGCTTGGTATTAATAATAGCGAAAGGAGTCAGTATATATAATACGATAATAGATATATTGGATTAATTGCTATAGACCTATATACGAGATTTATATATATATAGGGCCAGGGAGGTCCGATATACAAAATATCGATTTGTACGTATTAATATACTATTCGCGGTACTAGCCTCGGATTTTGGTATAGAATTGGTGGTGGGGGAAGGCCCATTTCGCGAACCGCCAACCGTAATGCAAGCAACGATACTAAATGAGCTTAATATTCCAGCTCAACGTGTTTTCCATATTGCTGTCTACGTGTTCTTGGGATACCAAAGCATCCGTATGTGAGAAGTCTCTTCGTGTATCCAGTTGTATACGAGCCTGAAGAGGCTGTTCTGGCCACGATGCCCACCATATGGCTTTCCGACTTGCAAAGTATGCAATGCTCCACCACAGGCCGTCAGGGCCCGTACTCCTGGGTAGTTATATATGCTGACTTCGATGTTAGAAGTCGGGGTGGCCTTCTGCTCAGGTGGTAGGTACGGTCACATTTTATACCGACGTCTGGAACCAACAGTCTAATGAGGTTTCGCAGGGGGCTTCTTTCTAATTGGAGGGGTGGTCTTGTTTTTCGATAGGGCAATGTAAGACTCAAGAGCTTCTCGATGTTTCCGCTGGTGCAGCATCAATTACTGAATCTGTGCAGGCTTGCTATGGGAAATGTGTGGTGAAGCTTTTACAATTCCCCCATCGATACAGTCTCTGACGCAAACCAAATCCTCAGATCCTTTTCCTCGTTGGCCTCACCCTAATAATCGGATCACAAAAGACCGTAATATTCTTCGCACGGCGGCAGAAGCTCAAAGGAACAGCTGCTTTCGCCGCGGGCATCGCATTGATCCTCATACGCTGGCCATTCGTAGGGTTCTTCGTGGAGTTGTACGGAATTTTCGTACTTTTTGGGGACTTCTTCGGTACGATAGGCTCCTTTGCCGGCAACATACCCGTGGTTGGACCGTACATACAGAAAGCTTTGGAGCGAGTGGCGGGAGGTCAGAGAAACGCTGATTTGCCTGTGTGATAGGGGGAAAGGGAATCTGATTTCCGGAGGCTGTGTGACGGAATGCAGAGAAGAAGGACTGTAAGAAGAAAGCGATGCGAAGCTAGTGACGGTTCCGGAGAGCCCCATAGAAGGGCTATCGGCCGGAGATGCTCCAAGGATTGGACGGTATTGACGGAATTTGTGTCACTTGACACCTTGATGTCAATATGTCAAGCCCCGGCGCTATGGAGGCATGCATGTAGAATACAACATCATAAGGGCATCACGAGGGGAACGCTCTACTATCGCCTTAGTAGCCCACTCCGATGAGGTAATCACCCAGCTGCTCCACTACGTTCGTTGCATTACCAGGCTGGACCGTCTCTGGGTAATGGGTGACAAGTATTGCCTGTGTCGTTTTGACGATGATTATGCCCTCTTTTCCCTATGCCAAATCCTATGTCAGCAATATTCCAGCGAAACCTATACTTTTGCATCATGCGACTGCAGCAGGGCCGGCACGGACCTTCTTGCCATAAAGGCTCTTCTCGTCTGCTTTTATTGTCATGTACTTCGTGCCTGCAACCTTGAAACCATTGCTTTGGACCCTTTTCACATGTCCCTTATCGCCAGGCTTGCCAGTATCAGTGTAGGAGGCAACGATCTCTTGTATTTCGGCGGGCGACACCTGGGGAATTGAAGTCAGTCCCGTAGCCATGGAATAACAATGTCGCTTCACTATCCATGTAGGCCCACCAGCAACCAGGGCACAGGGTTGAGCGTGGACCTAATTGCTTCGATTCGCAGAAATAGAGTCACCTGCTCGATGGGTTGGGCGTATAGGAAAGACGTACTGTGAAGCCTTTGGAAGAAGCCCAGACACTCGTGCCTTCCGCATTGAATATGGCGGCCTGGTCGATGTTGCCAGTCCCAACGAGGCTGGTACACGGATCAGCTGAGAAGGCGAAAGATCAGAAGGCGGTCAGGTGTACCTGGTATCGACGTATGCTGTGGCGCGTTGAGTCTGTCAGAGTGGAGTGTGTTGGAGGTGTAGGCAGGTACTGACCTTGCCAGGACATGGTGTTAGGTGGCTAATGGGCGGTCGAAGATATCGCGATACTACCCTGGAAAATGGCAATGGTCGTGTCTGTTAGGAGAAGGATCTTGGTGATTCGGAGGCGGGCAGCTTCTGGTTCTTTGGTGCTTTGACCAGACAGATGATGTAAGACGGGCAATAGTCTACAATTAGGTGTACTACTCCCCAATGCAAGAAATGCTATGGAATGCTACCTAAGCTACCTAAGGTAATCGTGATAACTAACAACACTACTACCGAATTTTAAGGGTGTGGGGGGATTCCGGAAGATTTCATCGAGCCCCACCATCCAAAAAAACAATACACCAAGTCAGGCTTGGTCTTAGGGCTTCGACGACAGGTACGTTCCATTGAACCAAGGGTATCCTCGAAAGGTGACCATCCCGCGGGGGGAGCTACTCTGTATTCCGTTACCCATTCATCGCAGACGTCACAACTATTGAAATCTCTGCTGACTGGTCCATGTTCAGTAGACCCTCGCTACTCTGCCGTCAATCGGGGCTCGTGGCCACTCTACACATCGTTGGTAGGTACAAGCCTGACCGCTACAGGATCTCGAAATGAAAGCCTAGACCAGGACAATGCCACTTGACAGTTGAAACAATCAAAACGACATAGCGGCGAGAGCGGCTCGTTTCCCTCGGCTGAGGAGTAAATACCCATACTCCGCATTACGCACATCGTGTCCCTCTGCGACATTCCCAATCCTGGCCTGGCTCGGTTTCAGTCTCTCTTGACAGTCTCTCGCATCCAACCCAACGGCATCGGTATATTGGAGAGAATTCAGCAACAGAAAGTTGTTTGCACACTGCTCTGTCATTCGCAGTAATACGCGTTACTCGTCGCTTCCCCCTCCTTCATTGTTATGGTCAGGGTCATGGGTTCACTCAAGATTCTCAAACGTGCAATCTCAAGTCCGTTTCATCTTTTTTGATAAGCTGCATCTGAGGCCCGCTCATCATCCTTCCCCTTCATATCCTCATAAGCGCCCAAAGTAATCATCATAATTACAGTGCCATACAGAAAAAAGCAATCTTAATGTCGCCGCTTGACGGCTAACCCACAAAGTGGCATGGATGTTTCGAGTCTTGCGAGACCCTCGCTTTCTCCTTTTGCCTCTCACTATTCGCCGTCTTTCCTACACCTTGTCAACGTGGTTGAATTGGCGCAGAGCGTGTTCGCTTTATGCTTGATATTCGTTTTTTCTTATACCCTTTTGCTCTCAAGCGTGCATTCCTCGATAGCACTACTTACGATCTTCTGGTCGGGACCTGGAGACTTGTCATTCAACAGCGCCTTTATAGCAAGAATTTTCCGCTGGATGGGAAATGCCCGGTCCGCGATCATTGACTCGGTCCAATTCAAAGAGGGCAGAATTGAGAGACCCAGCTACTAGCAGACGCCCTGGAGCAAGTCCGCAGGAATTCCTAATCGCTGCTACACCATGTCCGCCTAGGGAGTCGCACAGACAGAAATATCCCGAAGCAGTCATTGGTCTTGCATTAGGGAGTCCGACCGAGGGACCTTTATTTCCTTTGCCTACCGGGTTACGTTCCAACCCGCTTCAGCACCAAGAGGGGCTCAATTCCATTTGGTTTCCTCCACCAGCTTCGACCACTGGCACGGATGAAGCTGATGCGGGAGGAAGGGCAAACAAGGCGAAGGGAAACAGATGGAAAGTATTTGGTGGGCTGTTCAGCAGGAAAGAATCGTCCTTCCGGGTTCCGGAAACTCAGCCTTTCTATCAATTACATCGCGAACCTCGTCTTGAGCAACCATCCGCTCCACCAATCCAAAGCGCCCGAAACACACGCAAGCGCGCAGGTTCAGACAAATCGAAGAATTCAACAGAGACAGGCCCACAGCGGAAAGGTTCAGGAAACGGAGGTCGCTATTTGCTAAGGAGAAGAACTACGAAAAGGCAGGGGCTTCGGAAGAGAACGCAAACAGATGCCGATGTGGGCATGCAACGGTCCCATACGTTTCCACCTCCGAGTACTGCGGAGCAAAGCCCTCAACCTCAATTCAAGGATGACTCTAGGAAAAGAAAAAGCCCTGAATACAACCTAGGAGAGACACCCCTTCTGGAGCTGGATATACCTAGTGTAGAGCTAGAACGGTATAGTGTCATGTTCAATAATATCCTTACACCTGAATCAGGTTCGCCGCCCCAAACCTTGCGAAGCTCTCTCTTGGCTCGAAGGCAAGGTCACTTGGAGGAAATGAAACCGTTCGTAGTGTCCAAGGAGAAGGTAAGGCTGTCCGGACTTTAAAGGATAGAAACAATGTCTGACCTACATCTACAGATAGACGAAGGCGACCAGTTACCCAAACCACCATCCTTACATCGACGAGGTCAATCAGGCCATAGATCCAAATCTCCCTCCTTTTCGCTTTTCCCCTCAATTCCCTCGTCACCGAATCGTATTGTGGCCAACAAACCGCTTCTCAAACCAAGTTCTCTGGGCCGAGCAATGACTGCGCCCGCGCCCGAGACAGAAAGTGCAGCTCCCCGCCCTTCACTCAAGACATGCAAGTCTCAAGACACTCAAAACCTCATGCTCAAGGTCGGAAGTTCCGATTCATCTAAACTCAGTAAATCTCAAGACGCCACACCCCTCAAGGCTGTGGTCAGAATTCCTGGATTTTATTCACCCTCCAACATTCCCCAAGGCCGAAAACCAAGTTCGGTCGCCTCTCACAGCCAAAATTCAAGCTTTGGTACTTCGTATCGATCCAACAACGCATCCCAAAACAGCTTCTCTAACAGCCCACAATACCCTTCCGACAATCATCCTCACACGCCCACCAATAGAAGCAAAGAGGACTTCTTCAAGACCTCATTTCCAGCTCGCAAGTCTAGCTTGAGGAATCTCCGTCCAAAGCGACACAATCCTCGATATGGGAATGACAATGCGACAGACTCTCTGACCAGCGCAGCTGAAGTCTCGATTGCTCGACAGGTATCCATCTCACGCCGACAGAAACAGCTGTTGATTCCCATTGTGCCAAAAACGTCGAGGCAGCCATTAAAGCCTCGAGTCATCAATATGCAAATCGCCCCCGAGCTGAGACAGAGCCATCACTTACTCATGGAGGAAGCTTGACTCTCCAGAAAACCTGTGGGTCGAGAGGAGTGAACGGCGTTTGAAGAACGCTTAGAAGGGCAGTCTGGCTCTCGATGAGACCTATGGTATAGTCTCTCGACGCGCATTGCTGGGAAAGGGCAACGGGCGTAGATATCCATTCTTCTTGAGACCCGATGTATCACGGCAAACCTATGTAGATATTTCACCCCACGGACGTGATTTGCAGGAGCTCATCAAAGGATTTGTGAAGAAGCTGTCCTTCGTGTTGTATATTCACCACAAGATTTCCGCCTGTATTAAAAGTGACTCCTCACCTCTTGCCGAAGGAAAATCTCTTCGATGCCAAGCCCGCACAAACCGTCTCGCTTCATCCTCGTCGCTAAATGACAACATCCATCGTTTCTCCGTACGGCGTTCTGGCTTCACCTCCGCGCTCTCAGCTGACTCAGCCTTGTGATACTGGTCAGGCTCATCCTCAGGGAGCCTTGGCGGCTCCACTTTTTCAATTGACACATCCCAATGCATCCCTCTGTGTTGACCATCAGCGCTGATGAAACTCCGTATCGTGCCCGTGGTTGGCTGGGGGTATCCATCGACCCAGAACAACACACTCCTGCCAGTCTTGTCCTTTCCCTGCGTGAGCTGCGGATATCCGCGTTGCTGGAGGAGGCGAGCCATGCGAGACGCATATGGCGGGTCGAGGAAACTGAGCTGCAGATACTGGGAAGGCGGACAGAGCGCATAGTCCTGGAGGAGTGAGTGAACATCTTCGCCCTCAACCAACACGCCAGGTTGAAGGGGTAGAGGCGACTCAATTGAAGTGGGTGTGTATGTTTGGGCTGTTCGGTGCAGACGTAGGACGTGGTTTTGGTAGATTCGAGCGTATGCAGAATTTGGGAAAAGAACAAAGTAGTGTGCTTGCTGTTCTAGAGTCTCTGGGTTTCGTGACGGGATCACTGGTGTGAAGGTCAGCTGTAGTCGAATTACATCAATCGCAGAGCACTCGACGAACCTTTCAGTATATCGCCCGGTCCTGTCCAGTCCTCAATGTGCTGGCCCTTGGGTGCAATGCGACGGAAATCAGACTCAACAAGCGACTTGCTCGCTGATTGTAGGACCAGGACGGCAGGGCCATCGTATTTAGATGTCACCGCGCTTGTCGTAATTGCCACCTCCTTTGGTCTTGAATCCGCATCTGAATTATCTTCTTCGACCTCGGGCAGCCTCAGGCGAGGAAACCTTTGCTCGTCCCCACTTTCAGTTGCACTCGTCAATTTAGACTGTTCGGCTTCTTCTGGGAAAAACTCTTCGTAGAATGATAGTTTGGGACGTCTGCGAGATGCCGATCTATGCTTCGGAGAAGGTCTGCTGCTTGCATTGCGCAGATATCGAAAGCATGATCGCGTCCGAATTGGCCTTGAGAGTCGAGAGGGCAGAGACCTCAATGCTAGCATGAACAGGAGCTCCTCTGGAGTCAAAGTTTTTTCTCGCGCTGAATAGCATTGGGATGGAGTATTTGGGTTTTAATTATCAACTTGAGCTCAGATACTGCAATTGATGTACTATGTATCTTACGTATTTTTGTCAAATATATTACCACTAGCGTACAATGTAGAGACTGGCACTCCAAGCCCACTTCAGCTTGTAGCCTCCGTATCTATATCCATTTCTCCGGCATAGACAGCTTAGCATCTATCCTGAGATCAAGGGGGACAGTTCCACAATGAGGAACTCTTCCACAGACAGTATGCCATACTCAAAGTCTCAATCGAAGAGACATCGAGGACTTGGAAAGCATTCGAGAATTTCGATATCAACATTGGAACTGGGCTGAACAGCGACTTCCAGCATCTGGGCAAGTGACACGTTCTCTGCTTCTCATGGCAGACAAAACTCAATACGCCGTGAGGCCTTTCTCTAAGTCTCCACGAACCGATCGTAAAGACTTCTTCCGAATTTATCTCTCCCAAACAAATCTCGTGCTTCATGACTTGAAAGGCGGCGAGATCTGCAGGATACATACGCAAGGCGATTTGAGAGGGCATGCCATTGTCTGGAAAGCACCCGAAAACATACAAGACTCAGTCGTACAGATACCGAACACCCTTCAAACATTGTACCGGTTGAGTACGAAGGATAAAGTCTCTCTAACACATAGCACTCTGCCAATACCAGACGCAGACACCGTCACTATGTGCGAGATTAGCTCAAGCGGCCCAAAACCATCTGTCCCCAATATTGATCCATCTCACAAGATCCACTGGGCGTGGCATCTGAAAGGCATACTCGAAAATGCAGAATACTTATCGCCTGGAATGATTCTTGACAGGATGGAAGCGGGAGGCCAACAACGGACGTTCCGTATCCTTGAGATCAACTCAAGCCGGGATGTTACGCTTCATCATGCCCCGTCGAACTGCAGAGTCAACATCGTTGATAATGCTCTCCCAAACGATAAGCCCGAAGACTGGGCAAGCAATATGGTGCTCCTTGATACTACTGGTATGGGTGGCTTGAGCCAACAAGTTGCTCAAATCAACAAGGTAATAGTAGAATACATCGAGCCAGACGACGAACTCAAACCGTCTGGGCCTGGCTTCTGGCCCGGTTTGCGGGAAGGTGGCATCCTCCTCTATGGCCTCGCAGGGACGGGAAAAAGTATCATGCTTCGCAGAATTGCTGATGCTGGATGGAAGGGGGTATTCCAGATCAACGGTAATGGGAAACCAAGTGAGATCGGCGACATCATTAGGAAAGCCTTTTCGTGGGCTCGAAAATTCCAGCCTAGTACCATAGTCATCGACAATCTGGAACATTTAGCTGCAAGATCTGATGGGCAAGACGCAGGGCGACCAAGCAACACTACACAGACTTTATGCGAGGAAATGGATCGATTGGGAGGTGCTCGCACTCTTGTGGTAGGAGCTACCCCCTCTTTAGCAAAGATAGATCAGGCACTACGAAAGCCGAAGCGGTTCACGGTTGAGATAGAAACCCCCGTCCCTGATTTGAAGTCGCGCTTAGAGATCCTGAAGGTTCTTCGTGGGTTGCCGAAGGACATTGAAGATAAATCAATGGAACAACTAGCAAACAAGACTCATGGCTTTGTCGGATCGGATCTCGCAAATTTGCTTTCTTTCGCTGCCAGAGACGCGAGAATGCGCGCCAGAGCTTCTCGAGCCATAACGGGAGAGACTGTGGCTCAGGGCGAATCATGCAGCTCGTTTCAAGTGACAGACAGTGACCTCTCCGCAGCTCTACGAGAAGTGCGGCCTACAGCAATGAGAGAATTATTTGTGGAGACTCCGCAAGTAAGATGGAGCGATATTGGAGGGCAAGAAAATGTCAAAAAGAACCTTGAAAAAGCGGTCATATGGCCTTCAAGAGTATGATGAGCAAGTGCATTTAAAATGTGAGCAATGATAACAGATCTTAGGACCCTCGTAAGATGGCGAAACTCGGAATTGAGCCTCGAAGAGGCCTCCTTCTGTACGGACCTCCAGGATGTTCGAAAACCATGACTGCCAAGGCTCTTGCAACGGAGTCGGGCCACAACTTTATCACTGTCAAAGGCGCTGAATTGCTCAACATGTACGTGGGTGAATCTGAGCGAGCAGTGCGCGAGCTGTTCAGCAAAGCCCGAGCTGTAAGTCCTAGCATCATTTTTTTCGATGAGATTGATGCTATAGGCGGGGTAAGGGATGGGGGTCTGCATGGAGGAGTACATATCGGGACGACCTTGCTTAACGAGCTCGATGGAATTCAGGAACTGAAGGGTGTATTCGTCCTCGCCGCTACCAACAGACCGGAGCTAATTGACCCTGCGTTGACCCGTGCTGGGAGGCTCGACACCATGCTCTATGTTGGCCCACCAGATAGGGAAGCCAGGGAATACATTCTGCGTAAGCGGCTTCACCATGTGGACATTGCAGACGACGTCGATATCTCAGACTTGGCAAGAAAGACCGAAGGCTATTCAGGGGCTGAGCTTGTCAGTATCTGCCACCTGGCCGGTGAAGCAGCATTTGAGGATGAGCTCAACGCTTTCGAACAGGTGAGCCAGCGGCACGTCTCGCAGGCGTTAGAAGAGGCGCAAAAGAGCATCACCCCTGAAATGATTGCCTCTTACGAGAAATTCGCGACGACAAGGTGTTGAAGCCTTCTGAACCCCCCATGTCTACAATGAAACTCTGGTCGAGAGAGGGACAATGCGTATGTATTGTTGGCTATCTACCTGTCAAGCGTAGGACCATCAGTATGCGGAGGCATTCCCCTTGGTGGCTCTGTCCGGCCCAGACGCGTATGTTGTAAATATTGCTAGCTGTGCATCTATCATTAGTAGGAACAATTCCGTTGGGCCATGAATATGCAAAGACAGAAATAGACCGTCAATCAATCCTTAACAGTCCACCCACGGTCACTCACCTTAGCTTCCAATAGACGTAGCAGAATACATGTGAGTTTCGACTTCATGACCTTAGAGATGTGCCGACATGACTTTGCCTTCTAACGGCAACTCAGATATCAATCACTAGCCGCACTGGTCTGGAAGACTTCAACAAACTTTTACATCCCAAGCTCACCCACACACAATTCAAGTTTCATTGCCTCTTTCCTACGCCGAACCCTCTACTCCTACACCCTTCCCATGCCTTACTCACCATCCCTGGAGAGGGGTCGAACGCGCTCCCGCGACCAGACCTCCGCCGTCGCGAAAGACCACACTCCCTCCAGAGCCCACTCTCCACCTCGCCGATCAATCTCACCTCGCTCAGACTCAAGGTCAAGAACACCAAACCGTGCCACATCTGGGCATGGAGATCGGCGCAATGGCTACAAGGGTGGCAGGGATCGCAGTCGAAGCCCATCGAGAGGAGCATCGAGGAGCAGAAGCGGAGGTGGATCTGGACGGAATTACAGAGCGCGGAGCTATACTCGTAGCTTAAGCAGGGGATCTCCGGCTCCCAGAAGCTCAAAGGTATGCCTTGTGAACATCTGGTAACACAAAGATCAGGCAACTGATCATCCTAGATCATCGTGGAAAAGCTCACGAAAAACGTCAACGAAAACCATCTGCGCGAGATCTTCGGCGCGTATGGTCCCATCAAAGAACTAGAACTACCCATGAACAGACAATGTAACCACCTCCACCCCCCCCAAGACAATCCTCTGAAGCTGACACGGAGCAAAAGTCATGACCAACCGCGGAACCGCCTACATAATCTACGAAGACACTGAAGGCGCCAAAGACGCGATCGCACACATGCACGAAGCCCAGCTGGACGGCGCGGTCATACATGTCACCATCGTCCTCCCGCGCAGCAAATTCGCCCGCTCGCCACCTCCCGCTCGGAGAGGGGCACCCATGCACGATCGCTTCGAACCCCGTGGCCCGCCCCCGAGGGACTACAGGAGCGGTCCACCCCCCCCATACTACGGGCCTCCTGGTGGCAGAGGGTACCGCGACCGCTCGCCGCCGCCTCCAAGACGCCCCTCGCCGCCCAGAGGATATGGTGGGCGCCCAGGGCCCAGGGATCGCGATTTCGACACGTACCGTCCGCGCTCGTTATCGAGATCGAGATCTCCGAGGTCGAGGTCACGGTCCTATTCAAGCAGGTCGAGGTCGAGGAGTCCGCCGAGAAGGGGAGGGTATAGGAGGAGAAACAGCCCGCCACCGCCGAGGGGGGCCAGAAAGAGAAGGAGTCCGAGTTACTCGAGCTTTAGTAGCTACAGTCGGAGCCGGAGCCGTAGTAGGGGAGGCTATAGGAAGGGGGGATGATGGTAGGTGGATGGGTGAGGCTGAGTCGGAATCGGGGTAAGGGGATGGATTTCTAAAATCTCGGACCAATCTGGGGAGAGCTGAGAAGAACTCGAGTTCTGAACGATGGTGGCAGCCGTCATTCATCGAGGGCCAGCATAATGCTTGTATCAATGAGATGGCCACTCGGGTGAAAACCCTGGGCCTCAGTCAATTCTTCTTGCCAAGGATGGCAGTTACCCCCATGATGCATAGGCATGGGTGCTCTGAGGGAAACGTGTTTTACCGGTCAAGCGAGGAGTTCGCAATGGACAGTAGAAGGCAATCGACTGCCCTAGTTGGACGATGGAGAAGACCGTCTCGTAATGGTCAATTATTCCTACGGTCGAGGCTGCTGCTTTTGTATCATAAAAAATGCACCCCCTCTTTGATAGTCCCCCAACGCTATTCCTATGTATAAGCTGGTCGACGAAGAGGTTAGGAATCCTGTTGACTTTGGGGTGTGTAGCTGAGTCAATCGAGACGCAAGGGGCCTGGAGCGCAAAAAGTTTGATGTCAAGAGAGGGTTTACGATGGTCTCGGGGAATATCTGACATTGAAAACCCAACCCCAACCTGTGCGCCGTGCACAACAAACCCCGCGCGCAAACTGTATGCCTGTATAAACCACAACACACGCTCTTCTCATCTAATCCCCATGCACCACACCCTAGCAGCACTTTCCCCCCATCGAGCTTATGCTGTTGCTCTGATCCGACACATTTACCCCCTGCGCAGGGCCTTGGTCCGTTTTCGATGTATCAATGATTCTCTTCTTGATATCCGCTGCCAGACTGTAGAAGGCCTTCTCGACGTTGATGTTGCTCTTGGCGGAGACTTCCATGAAGGGGATGCCGAGCTCGTTGGCCAGCTCCTGTCCTTTCTCCGTGGAGACCACGCGTTTCTCTTCCCAGTCGCATTTGTTGCCGATGAGGATCTTGTTGACGCCTTCGGTGGCGTGTTGTTCGACGTTGGAGAACCATGTTCGGATATCTGTTGTTGTTTCAGCTCGGGGTTTGGGGATTCTAGACATGGGAGCATACTGTTGAACGACCGCTCATCGGTGACATCGTAGACCAACAGTATTCCCATAGCGCCTCTGTAGTATGCAGTTGTGATCGTCCTGAACCTTTCTTGTCCAGCGGTATCCCATATCTGCAATTTGACCCTCTTCCCGTCCAGCTCGATGGTCCTGATTTTGAAGTCGATGCCTATGGTGGTGATGAAGGATGGGGTGAAGGAGTCTTCACTGAAACGTAGGAGACAGCATGATTTTCCCACACCGGAATCGCCAATCAGGAGAAGCTTTATCTGTTGAGCGTTAGTTCGGCGACACCAAATTGGGACGGGTAAACTCTTGGAAACCCTCCAGGCTTACAAGAAAGTCGTAATTCCGGGTGCCAGCCATGATGAGAGTGAGCAAGAGAAGTTTGATGGGGATGCGGGACGTGGAAGCTCAAGGCTTCGTGGTGAAGATGTCTGTAGGTAGTCCTCAAGGCCCCAGAGGGAATGAGAAGCTGGGATAGTGTTGCGTCGCTCGTGGGGCAATACTTTAAGTGTTTGGTGGAATGCTGAGTGGCACAGGACTATGTGATGGCAGCGAGGAGTGTAGGGGTTCGATGCAATTGTCGATGTGCGTCTGTGGCGATGTTGGATCTGTTGATGCCTCCAATCAAGCTCGTGACCGGAGTTTGCAGTGAAAGAAGTAGAGACACGGCCCACGATTACAAAACAGCCTCAATCGCGACTCCCCTCATCCCCTACTTTCCAAACACTGCGCCCTTTGCTCCCTCTACTCTCTCTCACCTCTACATGATATCATGCTTCTACCACCCTTCGTCTTCGGTCTAGCCATGCTTCGATTCACGTATGCATATGTATGCTCCTATCTATATTCTACGTCCGAAGCATATCTTCGTGGGAAAACTAAAGCAATAGGACTGCTCGAATTCCAATGGGAAAGCACTCTTCACCCTCACATGCTCCAGTAGCAATGCACACAGTGCCCCTCACCATCCTATGCTTCACTAATGCACTGCTTATGGCAAACATGTACCTGCTCCTGTGCCTCATCACTGTAACCATTTTCCATATGCCCATCGCATCCGTTCTACCACCCGCATCTGTCGTTCCACCCCGGTCCGAAGATCCACCAGGTCGTTGATCTCGTCCAGAAATTCATTGTTGATGTCTCCCGGCAACACCTTCTGCGCTCTCTGCCGTAAGATGTGCACTTCGCACAAGAGTAACCCATGCTCCTTATACGACAGCATCCCGTTATTGGCTGTTGTTGCCGCACTCAGTATGCGGTCGATATTTCTGTGAGATCAATCAGCATCAGCCCACGCATCGAGAGAACGTGCATTGACCTCAGGATTCGGAGCATATTCCCTTGCTTTCTACCCTGGATGCGACCTCTGCGACCTGCAAAGATCCCACTCAGGTAGTGGGAAGCAGCCAAGCAGACCAAAATCCCGGGAGTGAGGCTGACGAAGCTAATATGACGAGATCAGTATCGACCATGGCAACCTGGGGAGGTACTCACCCGAAAACCAGCTCTTGGCTTCTCAGAATGTTGTCGATACCACCGACCGCGACTTCGACGTCGACTTTGGTCTTTTGTACTTGAATCAGGAGTGCTCGGATCAGATCACCTGTGATTGCACCTCTCAGAGGTGATCGGAGATCTTTCTCATAGGCCTTCAGCACCGGCGTCAGGTCACCCTCTTTGACCTTGGCTCTCACGTCCGCAATCTGGGCATCGCTGAGAGGTTTCCTGTCTGAAGTATTTGGATTATCGATTGCAAAATCTACCACCATCCGCTCCAGACTGTCCCTATCTCCGCGTAGACTGTCTTTGCTCATGATGGCAATCTCGCTGTCTTTGTCATGCCTTATTGTCCCGATGATCTTCCGTGCTGGATCCACAACCCAATTGTTCCAGAAATCAAGCGCGGTATTTCCAGACTCGCTAATCCAGGTCATGATCTCTGCTTTGCGATTCACAAAGATACGAAGCAGTGTGCTCGAGGACAAGAATAGAGCTGCCCCTAGAGGCCAGTATCGAACGAAGCGAGACGGCCTCCCATATTCATCCACCAGTCGCTGGGAGGCGGTGACATGCGCTGGAATATGAGTCTCTAGGATTTGCTGCAGCCGTAGAGCAATGTGATGAGGAGGCGAATGCTCTTCGCTTGCATTCAGTTGAGAATAATCTGGTTCTTCGTCGAGGTTCATGAAAACGGTTTCTTCAAAATCGGACGGCCTCATTTCGAGCGTGGTTATGTGCCGCAGGACTGCCTCCATGAGAGCAACGCTTTTGGCGACGACCGTCCTCCACTCGTCTCTGTCATCGGCTGAACGGGCTTTCGAGGACACAGAGTTCTCATCGCCATTATCAACCATCATTCCTTCGTCCATGAGGACCCCAAGCCCACTGGCACTCATTTCACGCAATCTGTTCAAGTGCCTTCTCTTTCTCTTCACTTCCATTTGACGGTTCGTGAGTGGTGACATCAGCGATGACTGCAAGGCTGTGAGTGAGCGTTCCCGCACACTGTCTTGGACCAACCCATAGAACTTCCGCCATCGGCCCGAAAAGGATGATGACTCTGCATCTTGATCCTCGTCTACGCGAAGCTTTTGCCAAGCATCCTGAGAAATATCTCTCATCCAATGCCACAAGCGCGCAGGCCAGGTTTGAATGGTGTACAGGGCAAGATATTTGTAGGAGCCGAGAACCTGGTCCCAATATCCAATGCCACTGCTCAGAGGGATTGTTTGATCCAGTAATAAGTTCAACGTCAAGCCGTAAGCCTGAGTAGTAGCCTTGCTGACGAGCAACCATTCGAGCTCTTGATGGGAATCTGTCGTGGAAGTGTTATGCTCCCCATCTCCTGGGTTACGGCTTGTGGTAGGCTGAAGGAGCTCTGTGTCTTTGAGAAGCGCCAGAATTGCATGAGGTTGTAGAATTGTACGGGATGCCGAGGCCGTGGAAAGAGTCTTGATGGCCACTTGTAGCTTGACTAATCGCACAGGATCCGGATCAGCCTGGGGCTCATCCGCCTCTGGGGAACCACGAGTCCCGTCCGAAGCTGAATGTAGCTCGGGGGAGGGCGAGAGGGAGAGAGGCTTAGCCAATTCCAGTCTGTCGAGCTGGCCATCGACTTGGCGAATATGACTGCACTCACAATCAATATCTGGATTGTTTACGGTCGAGCTCAAATCGCTCCCTACTCTACCACAAACGACATAACGTCGTGCGCGGAGTTTCCTTTTTAGTGATGATGGTTTAACATGGCAACAGCTAGGGGGCTGAGGTCCAAGCACTGCTTGAAGTCCGAGTGTCTCGTTGAACAGCTGGTATGTTGCTTTGAGTGTGGATTATATGCGAGCAATGTAGAACTATTTTTACCTGCTTGAGAATTTGGATTTCTTGGCATATCTTTCCCATACCGTATTATACCGTATTATACAAACTAGCGTGTAATGAGTCTTCAATCATTCCACTCTCGGCTCGGCAATGATGTGGCTGCCGATGACGGCCCTAACCAATGAAATCCACCATCTGATCTCCTCCACAAATAAATCCCATACTGCCCAAACCATTTCGTTGTCGCTCCTCCACTACCTTACATTTGCTTCCTAAGGAGTATTCCCATACAATATCTTCCGTCGCCTTTCATTGTCTACCCTGCCATGTAAGATGTTCCCTGTCATTACATCCAATGCTGTCTTCTAATCAATTGACAGGAATTCAACAACCTCCCTCTTCTCCTCCCCCCCTGAGACATACTGGGGACAATTCGACGAAATCTCAAAATACAATATCCACCTCAATCTTTTTGAGCGACTGTGGGCTGCCTGGTATGCCTATTTGCAGAACGATGTTCTCGCGACTGGTATCATGTCCTTCGCCATGCACGAGATTGTCTACTTCGGCCGCTCCTTACCCTGGATGATCATTGACCGGATCCCCTACTTCAACAAATACAAGATTCAAAATGTATAGGCAACTCATCATTAGATAGACAAAGCCATACGGCAAGAATCCAAGGCTTACACGTTCCTAGCAAAAAATCCCAAGCGCCCAAGAGCAATGGAACTGCGCCAGGCTCGTCTTGCTCTCTCACTTCACCGTTGAGCTGCCTCAGATATGGTATGCATCACTACCTGCCAATCACCAAACCGTCCACTGATGCGCTCAGGCTCTTCCACCCTATGGCTCAATACGTTGGTCTCGCAACTGGTGTCCCCTTCCCGTCCATCCTCACAATGGCCTACCAAATCGCCGTCTTCTTTGTTCTGGAAGACACATGGCATTACTGGTCTCACCGAGCACTCCATTGGGGGCCTCTCTACAAGAACATTCACAAGATCCATCACCAATACTCCGCCCCGTTCGGCCTCGCAGCAGAGTACGCCTCCCCCATTGAAGTCATGATCCTAGGTCTCGGCACCGTGGGCACTCCGATCCTGTGGTGCGCCATCACTGGCGACCTGCACATTCTGACTATGTACCTCTGGATCGTATGCCGGCTGTTCCAGGCCATCGATGCGCACAGCGGCTACGAGTTCCCGTGGAGTCTGCACCAATTTTTGCCATTCTGGGCTGGAGCGGAGCACCATGATGTTCATCACGAGCGATTCATCGGCAATTATTCGAGCAGCTTTAGGTGGTGGGATTTCGTTATGGATTCGGAGTCGGGCCCTGAGGCGGCTAAAAAGAGGAGGGAACGCCGATTGGCAAAAGAGGCTAAGAAGGTGGAGTGAACACTGAATGGAACTTGGACTAAGAGAGCAATAGGCGATGACTGACGAAGCGGAATGTTGGCATGGAAGTCCTCGTGGTACACAGAAGGCTCCAAGAAACAACGATTCTGCACTAAATAGACTCTTGAAAAGGCCCTTATTTGGCACTTTGCGCGGGTTGATAGACGGCGTTGTGACAGGGACGGTTTGATATGGAAACGCTGTTGGCTGATGCCTGTCGTGGTAATGAGATGGCCATCACCAGATGTCTTTGAATGAAAGAATCAATCACCGTGCTACCCTCTGAGCAATTCACCAGACTCCATACACCCCTTCGCCCCACGTAACAAGACTTTCCCCTAGACTTCCCCCAATTTACTTAGAGCCTTGCCTGTCGCCATCCAACTCCCCATGCAGCTCGGCCTGCTCATCGCAAAATTTGGCCATATCCACGTCCTTGGCCGTCAAACCCTCAGGCCGGTGCGTGGTCCACTCAATCCAAGTCTTATTGTACAACTAAACCTCGATCATACCCAATCAGAAATCCGGTTCGTAGCCACTAGGAGCGAGGGAGAGGAGGCGCACATTCCACCATTCAGGATGATGGTTTTTTTCTTTGCACTTTGCCGCTACGGCCTGCATGAACGCCTTTGAGATCGATAGGTCAATTGGAGGTGTGGGTGCGAGGGCAAGGGGCAAGGGAGCATGGCAGCATCGACGTACCCACGTCTTGTTGAACGTCTTGAATTGAAACGAGCGCTTGATGCCTTTACCCTCGTTGACCAGTTCCCAGCCTCGGTGCGGAGGGTTCTCGGCTTCCGTGAGCAGAGCGTCTAGTCTGGGGATGATGGTCTGTTCATCCTGCCCGGATGCTAGGTTAGGTTTGGGCTTGTCTGCCATTTGGTCGCTGTAAAGCCTACGATTAGAGATGATGGATCGACGGGAGGAGAGATGTCTCCGAGCGTAGAATGGTAATTTCGAGGGACGCATTGGGATAGAAAATGAGGGGAAATGTAAGGTACCTAAGGTATCTACCTCATGTATTGATTGGACTACTTGGTCCGGGTTGAAGCGTCATTTCGCACCCAGAAGGTAGGAAAAGCATCACGATTGATGGTCTCTAATTGTCCAAGAAGTATATTGCTTGGCCTGTTGGGAATTGCTATGCAATGCTATGCTGGACAACAGCCTTGGTCCCACAATTCCATTACACTCCCATTCCTAGAGTAACATATCTAGAAGAAAGCGCACCACCCAATGTACATGCTAGCTAATTTAAAAGGGTCAGTCGCCTGCTTCACGAGTTCGTCCACATAACCCTCCACGCTCAATGGCACACTTTCTGCCGGCAACAAACCCCTTACTTTGTTGCGAACGCTCTCCAGCACTCCCTCGGGCGTGTCCGGCACGACTGGGTTGGCCTTTTTCTTCTTCCCGATAAAATCGGTCGTGGGATCATACAAGAACGTCTCCAGAATAGTCATGAGGGTATCGTCATGCTGGCGCAATATCGCAAGGGTGAGTTCGCAGCTTTTGCGGAAGGGGCCTTCAATGCCGTAGGCACCGAACGCGTCAACCATGTTATGCGTGAGGCGAAATGGGACAAGCTCCGGCTTCTCAAACGTAAGACCCTTGTCGAAAAGACAGTTGAAGTCCACGTGGAATGTGCCGCCGTTGCCTTCTTCGAACAGCACATTTTCTCCGTGACGGTCCCCGAGGCCCAGAACGTGGCCCACAATCGACATCACAGCGCAAGAGCGTGTGTATCGTAACCGGGCGGTGAACCAAGCGCCGGGCTCGGGGAACATCTCAACAAACCACTCGTGGAATACTGGTGCGAAATGGGGGATGATCTTGTTTGTGAAGATGGGCAATTTACTGGGTGCCGAGACGGATTCGTTGAGGAGGATTCGGATTTCGCTGTAGTTGATCGGGATGTTCTTCTGCTTGTAGCTGTTCAACAAGATTTCGCGCAGTGTCTTGAGATTATCGACCCATTCTATGAGACCGCATTCTTCATTCAAAGGGGTCACTGCATACGTCTTGATGTACAGCCGACGTTTGCTTGACTCGGCGTCTTTCTTGAGAGCTCGGTTGATCATGGCATTGAATTCCATCAAGCGCTGATCCTTGCGGAGATCATCTTTGGGTTTACATAGGAGAGCGTAGATATGGCCATCTGAGCCGCGGATGCTGATCTTGCGGGGTTTCTGGAGAGAATTGAGGACCAGGACTTCATCGAGGAAAGTGGAGATGTAGATATAATCGTTGTTGTTAAAAGCTTTGTACGTTTTCATGTTTACATTTTCCACGGTGGGCAAGCTTGCTGTCAACACTGATTCCAAAGGTACGGCCAATTTGCATGTCCCTATCTTGTGATTGAAGCCAAGGTCTCGTGTGAGACTGATGGTAGATGATTTCCCTTGGATGTCTCCTTCGCAGACAAGCAGAAGTTGCTCAGATAGTTTTCGGCCTTGCGCAATAAAGGCCTGAAGCTCCGTTGCAAGGGAAAGGTTTTTGTCTTTGCGGGCTAAATCAAAGGTTCTCGTCATACAGGCTACGCCTCGATTTGCTCTGTCTTTCGAAGATGATTTAATCAACGCCAAAAGGGTCCACAAAGCTTGTGGGGCAAGATCCTTGACCACCTTGGCTACAACGTCGACCAGGAGGTTGTAGACTGACTGATTAGGGTGACAAATCCGAGCGACCACTTGGGACAGCGCAGTGTAGGGAACAAAAGCCGGGAGGCGATCCACATATTTTGCGAATTGCGAGTTACAAGCACCCAGCATCCTTCGACGCTGTGCCATTATGTGAGCACGGAAACCGTCGTCGCCGCCATATTTTCGCTCCAAGGGCTGCTCAACCTCGGAACCTAGATCCAACCACAGCGTCAGGACCCTCGGAAGGGTTTGATAAATATACTTAGCACCAAATCCCATCGATCTCAAGTAGTTTTCCACAACCAGCTTAGCCGTCTCACCGGTGATGAATGTCTGAGCCTGCTTGCTTGGGGGTTTCGATTTCTCCGACTCTAGCAATTTGTTGTAATGCTTCCCTAAATGATAATGACCCTTTTCCCACCGGTTGTGCAATGCGGTAGCCTCCTTGTATTGAATGATAATTACATCAGATTGGGTTTGTCCAGCTCTATCGAGCCACTTGGCGAGTAGCAAGTGAGCCTTTGCTTTCAACATATTCTGTTGCTTTGATTTAGTAGGATTGTTCGTGGCCGTTTCTGCAGCTGCTGTATAATCATGAGACCTGAAAGCGTTGGCCGCTATGGCGCCCTCGAGACTCTGAATAGCCTTACGATGGCTTCCTTCTCGCCATAGAAGGCGTGCGTGTTCTATGGTGGCTGATTCATCTTTCAATTGAGACGCATGAAGGACTGCATTGAATGCTTGATGAGTGAAGTTGCCTTTGCGAGCCAGCTTAGCACTCGTCAGCCAGGCAGAGGCAACATCCATGTCAGTGAATCTGCCCCTAATAATCTTAGTCTAGGCTTTCGACACATTCTGCTTCAACTTACTTTGACAGCTGCATCGCTGCCCGCCGTAGGCCCAAAATGTATTGTTTATCAGAGAGGTAAGGCCCTAAAACATCTAAACGCTGTTCCAGTGATGTCGATAGTTTGGCTTTTTCGGGCTGGGAATTTGCTATACTGATGGCCTCAATTTCCGTGAGCACGTGAAATTGGAGCATTGACTCATGGCATTCCTGCAAGGAGGTCGTATTAGTTGCCGAGAGGCCACTCACGGTATGCTTTCGGAGCTCGTCCAAGATTCTGGAGAATTGGAAAGTATCTTCGCCAGATAGTAGGGATAGAAGGGCTCTCCCAACCCCTGCATTGAAGTCTCCTCTCAATGGCTCTGCACACTCCATGACATATTTTCTCAGCCTGGCCCACTTCCCAGTCACCCAAGAGGCTTCGGCAGCGAAAGGCAGCGACAGCGCCTCACTGGCCTTGGTGTGCTTAAGTTCCTCGACCTGATTCAGCAATACATCTGGGGCATGTCAGTTAATCGCCTCATAATTGAGGGTGGCTTCCTTCCTCACCAAATTGGCCGGACTCCCTGAGGCTTGTGAGAAGGTTGTATTGAATATCTGAATCGTCAGGCCGTTCTGTGAGAAGCAATTCGTACCAGCTTTGGGCAGCAGTCCATCTTCCAGCCTTGCGGTGTTCAAGGATTTGCTGATCAATGTTGAGTACTTGCAGATGCGCTGATATACCCTCTATACCATCAGGTTCATCAATCTGGGTATACATGTCTTGCAGTCGTTCATAGTACGATTCCAAATCAATAGTGCGGCCCGTTGCCACCGTCTTTTGCCGTTGCTGTCTAATAAATTGTTCCCAATGGAACAAGGCACGGGCGTAAGATTTGCACTCTACTGCGCGACGAGATATAACGTCTGCGGGTATTTCATTAAGAGCGGCCTCTACACTTGATATATGCATGGCGTCTCTCTCCAAATCTGCTTCAGATAGGATTCTACCCCTGGTACCAGGAATTCGGATTTGGCCAACTTCTTTCTTCTTTTCCTGCATCCATCTTGAGAGATAGTCAAGGACTTGGAAGACGGTCTGCAAAGAAGCATTAACAAATGAAGCTCGATTGAAGCTTTGATACTGACCTGGCTGCAGAGGATCTGATTATCCTTCATGGGACCGTGCTCCGATAATGGCTGACCCAGGACAGCCATTAATTCTTCGGCGACGCTCAAAGTTCTTGCCTCCGACCCGTTTACCACAGTATTCAGGGCAGCGAACGGCAGCAGGAAGCTGGAAATGGAGATGTCCTGGAATCGAACTATTCGACTTAGGACAGAGAAGATTTTCTGCACCGATTCTTCGCCTCCTCCCTTCTTCAGAAGGTCAAATGTGAACGTACGTAGCCAATGAGCATGGCTCATCTCACGATCGTACAGTGGATACTTGCAAGGGGGCTGAGATACTCCTGCTGTCACAAAGTATTTCGAATCAAGGAAGGGCGTTAAAAGAGTCCTCACAGACTCCGGAAGCGTTACCCATCTCCGATAATTCGCATCAGCTGGAGCGTCACGGGATCGCGGTCTAATGGAGACATCGAAATCTCCTATTCGCAGCAATTCTTGCATGGCGAATGCCAGGAATCCTTGACTCCTCGAATTAGTTGCGGACAGGAACGCCTTTACCAAGACCTCGCGCAAGAAGAAGATCACAAAATCCTTGATCTCCTCGTCTCTACCAAAGTTCGATAGCACTAAGATCTCCCTTTTTTCCCGCGCTGCCTCAATCCGCGTAGGATCAAGACAGCCAACCGAACCCAAGCACCTAGCACAGAGAATGGCTATTTCAGGGTTCGAAGGCGCGAATTGCAGAGAAGTGTCAAGTATAGCGCGAGCTAGCTGACCCACAATCGGATCCGGTTGTTCGCTGTTAGCAGCTTTATGTAAGAATGATTGGTGTTCCGTAAGATATTCTGCAAGCTCAGTCAAGGCTCTTTTGACGACTAATGCGTTCTCGTTCTCGCAACGTTGACACAAAGCCTGGAAATGGTGCTTGATGTCCAGTTGTGCTTTTAATTTCCCTAGCTCCTCTTCAAACTTGGCCATAAGGGGTATTGTTGCAAGAGAAGGCAAAGTGTGGACGATGTCTCGAATCAAAGGAGCATGCGATTTCAGTAAGTAGCTTACCATGTCGTATGCCTGCGTCTGGACTTTTGGCAGGAATGTATCCCAATATTGAACGATGATTGCAAAAGTAGGGTCAACCAGAGCAGCAATTTCGTCTTCTTCAAGCGTATACATCATGACCGTCCACGCTTGAAAACCCTCATTCGAAAGGGCGGTGTTCTCGATTGCAGAACGTAGACAAGCGCAGATCTACCAGAAGAGATCAATTTTGATCAAGCTGTTTTCAAGATGGAGGATTACCTGTGGCAAGCCATTGCTGACATGGCCTTTGGCTATCCTAATCATCTCGCGGATCGCACCCAAACACCGTTTTTTCTCTAGATTTGGTTGCGGGCCCTTTCCATCGTTAATGGTGTCTGCGAGGAGGGCCATAATACCTAGGACGTGGCTTTCAAAGAATGGGCCAATGACATCCGCGTTACGAGTGGTCGCACGACCTGAAAGATGCTTTCCGTGCGTAGTTCCAGCAATGAAGTGAAGCGCTTGATGAGCCTGCTCGGAAAGACTTAGCTTCAATTTCAGCCTCGAAAGGGGAACATTACCTTTGGCCTTTTTACCTGGTCATCCTCTCCAGCTGACTTGAGAAGTTGCGTGGCCGTGGCTTGGGGTTCTGACTTTAACAATTCAGCACAATCGACGCTGTCAAATTCCGGAGAGGCTGATTTGAGCAATGTCATGACCAGACTTTCTCCTTTGCTCGGACTTTGCAGTAGCACACTAGAGAGGATCGCAGCGAGATTGTTGTGCTCTCTGCAGAGCACCATGATCGACTTATTACAAGAATCGGCAATACGCTGAAGGACGTCTTGTTGCTTGGTCAAAACTAAGAAAGGTATGGTGTAGACCTGAGTCAGCGAGAGGAAATTTGGGACGCTCATTGCTAAGAGGTCAGACATTTGCTGCGCTATTTGAGGACGGCGATGCAAGTCTTGGACCACAGTAACGGCAACGGTGTGCCAATATGGTGCGAATAGCTTCATAGCAGAGAATGGCGAATGATTTGAAATTCGTTGAAGCTCATCGTACGCAAGTCCGCATATTAGAGAGTTGGTGTGTCCCAGGTACTCCACCAATTTGAGTAGAACAAGATTCATTTCATCTCCGTCAGCGACATTACGTGCCACTTGTCCCCAGGTCAAAATACATGTTTCTTGAAGTGCCAGATCGCCTTGATCCGAGAGGTTTCGCAGAAAGTCCAGAGCCAGGACCCGATTTTCCGGAGCTGGGGAGTCAACTAAAGTGTCTCTCAGGAAGACTGACATGGTCCGTCCAGCCGCAATACGTAACTCCCTCAATGAGCTGTGGAGCGACTGTAAACACCACTGTCCGAACGGAGAGCTTGTGAGGCTTAGGTTATCTGGATTCGCTGTGTGTGAAATCAGCCGGCCAAGAGCCATCACGGCAGCGACACGAGGCTGCCTGGATTTCTGGATCTTAGGGAGTCTGAATAGATTTGCGACCAGAGTGAGCATTTCTTCCGATTCTATGCCCTCCCACGCCACTGGTGAACTCCTAGTTCTTGCATCGGCATCACAAAAGGCGCATTTGCCATGCCGCTTTGCCCCCCTAAACCTAAACAACGAAGCATCCCCGTTACCCGCACTCGCACAGGCTAATCGCCCAAGGAGATCGAAAAGAAGACACTGCCCTTCTTCGGACAGCCTGGGATAGCAGTCGAGCGCGATTTTGCCAATGCCCACGACTTCGGTGCTCTCGTCAAGGCCAAGCGTGGTGTAGATGTCTTGTACGATCTGTGAGTGGGAGTCTAGATCATGTACTCCATCATGCAAGGTCGAAAGACGAGCACGTTTTGAGGGCCGCGAGGCACCGTCGAACAGCCGACCAGTGCTCTGAATGCAGAAATGTTTCTGGACAACCCTTTGCAGCTCTACATCTTGAAAATGAGGCATACCCTCTTCATGCAGCAATGGCGGAACCGCCTCCCACTTACCATCGTAAAGATACAAGACCAGCGAGACCGCGAGTTTGAGATCTTCGCTAAAGCTGCCGGATCGTACCTGATCACCGTTGACTTGCTTGAGGCCTGGTAACATGTATTCACGAAGAGTTGCTTGTTGGTGTTGAGAGCCAAGCGTATTGGAAATGAATTGGATGATATTAAAACAAAGCGATTTCTCAACAGGATCTGAAAAAGGTAACTCTCCGAGTGTCAGATATGCTGAAGTAATTTGGCATAGGAGCATCGAACACCGTGCACCGAGTCGGCACTCAGGCTTGTCTTTCACGAGAGATAGGAAAAGATCACGGATGGTATCTAGGAGCTTATCGTGACAGGCGAAAGGCATACTAGCATTACTCAATTGTGCCCCCTCTTGGGAAGTAGCGGACCAAAGCCGGCAGAACGAACTCAGTGCCCAATCGCAGTTGGCAGCAGTTAGCCTTACCACACTCGTACCCTCATTGTCTTCTGTCATCAGCTTCGTCACAAGCGACATCAACTGTACAGTCACCTTGAACGTTCCTGTTTTGTCCTTCAATGGGACTTGGCATGGTCGCTGCAGATCTTTTTGAGGTCTGTAAGAGGAAGACACCGCTAGCAGTGTTGAAGGGAATGGTGCTTCCAAGGCCATGATCGGGTTTTCAGCATCGTTGGAGGTCGGGGTTTCCAAAAGGAAGAGAAGATCTTAGAGCGTAATGTTATTCGCCGAAGCCTGAAAGTGATGGACAAGAGCCTACCTGCGACGACACCTTTAAGATACTTCAATATCAAGTGTGACTTTGCCCCTTTGATATGGGTCTTCCTTTGGGTTGTCAACACTGTCCGTAGCAGTTGCATAATTGATTTCTCGAATTCGCTCTGGGCTCGAGATATGAGGCCCAGAAGCTTGGGTATGAGCCATAGGAATAAAGGCCCGCCGTAATTGGGATCTTGGCCAGAGCCTGAGGGAATAGTGACCAATACGTCGGGGTTCCTCTGGATTGTAGTCTCTATTGCAGCAAGGCTCTCGATTGCTTGCCTGAAATGTGAGTCCCGTCCACTGAATAGATTGACTTGGATCAACGGATCAAGCCCAGCTTTGACGATTACGTAAATAAGCTTGTAGTTCACGTTGATATTGGTCTCAATTCCCGGTCCATGGATGGACTGATCGTTGTCACCGCTCAAGACCTCTCGAAGTAGCTGTCGAAATGTCTCGTCACCGTGATCACTTAGTCTCGCTTTCTCCTCTGTGATTTTATCGACGAGTTGGGCAGCGAGTGTTGATTGTGGCGGCTCTCCGTTTGGGTGCAGACCGTTCAATGGGGTACGGATGGGGCCACTTCTTCCTGCAACGCGAGCCATAAGGAAAAGTGCTCTCCCCAAAATACTTGGCCCTCGTCGACTTCATGCCTGGCTCTCAATAACGCGACGTTATGAAAGGTTCGGTCCCTACGTGTTGAAAAGCCAAGTGCTCGGGTTTACTTCCGGATTTAAGCGCTGGTCGTCAAGTCTGTGAATCTATGTGGCTCATTAGTGAAGGTACCTTATTCACCTTACTACTTAGGTAGACGAGGTGAGATCTACGTGTCCTTGCAATTGACTTGCCATGATTGATCCATGAAGGCTGTAAGAGAGTGTCTCCATTCCTGGAAGAAAAGTGGCGCAAGGGCAGAGTCGAAAAGATGACGCAGATTGCAGTTCACGAAAGCTACATGAAGGTCGCTTTGGGTTTGGTATGATCATGTGCTACATTGTTGGCGACGAATGCTTACCTAGTCCGAGCAGGCCGAAGAAGCCCTGGCCTCTGATGAAGTCCCTGTAGCATGCGTTTTTGTCTATCAAGGGCAGGTCATAGGCCAGGGTATGAATGATACAAATCGATCTCTGAATGTATATAAATTACTTTGTTTTGATCTTTGCTCTCGTTTTGACCATTCCGAAAGGGTACAAGGCACGCAGAATTTGTCGCCATCAACACCATCCTCCGCAGTCTTCCGCCCTTGGTTTTCTCCGAGACCGATGTTTATGTGACTGTCGAGCCGTGTATAATGTGCGCGTCTGCTCTGCGTCAGTTTCATATAAGAGCTGTTTACTATGGTTGCTCCAATGATCATTTTGGTGGCACTGGAGGAGTCCTCTCAATACATACAGAGTAAGCCGCGCAATTAGACTGTTGAGCTCATCGAATGTGCTAGACTGATGACCTATAGCCCGAGCATAGACGAACCTTATCCTGTCGTTGGTGGTATCTTTCGTGACGAGGCCATTATGCTGCTGAGAAGGTTCTATGTCCAACAGAACGAGAAAGGTAGTTAAAGCCGGACTGACAATTGTCGAAGACTTTTGAATTAATGACTAGATAGCTCCTGAACCCAAACCAAAGAAAGATAGACGTCTAAAGACAGAGATTCCTCCGCCTGCAGAATGAGAACGCCGCCGCCGTATGCTACCACGCTGAGTATTACTTGCTGATAAATGAACATGCATAGTAACCCGCTTGAAGTACTAGAGAACTGGGCCGCGTCTGAGAGACATGAAATCTCGGAGCCTTAAGAGGCTTTAGTAGACTAGTGGGCATCTCAATCCAACAGCAAAGGAAAAGCGTCATGGAATACCAACAGGATTACTTTCGAATAGTTTTGATCCATTTGACTCCTAGGAACACCTTGGAACAACATCCAGAGACATAAGAATGCTTTACAATCCCCCTTTCTCTCCTTGCTCAGCCGCGAGCTCTCTCTCTGCTTGTCGATAATATTTGGCTGTATCAACACCGTGCTAAGGGAGATTAGTAATTGCATAGACTCCTCAAGGTTGGACAAATACCTGGTCATGATTCGTAATATTGAACCACGGAACGACGTGGAGGAAAACACCACTATACCTCGAATTGCGAGATGCCACTCCCTGCATGTATGGCGTGAGGGAAGATTTCCCATAGAGCGGCTCGCCCTTCTTGACCTTGTCCACCATTTCCCGCATGTCCATGTCTATCTCTCGTTGGTTCTCGGTTGCTCCGTAAAATCGATCTTCACCCCAGGTTAGCTGAGGTCCTGGCAGAAAGAACATGTGTGCAGCCGTACAGATTGATTTTGAATAGAAGTACAGGAATCCAGCTCCAGCACCAATGACTCCACTAAGTCGCATTATTGGGGCGAAACCCCCCTTTCCAACTCTTGATGGAGCGAATCTTTCCCAAGTGAGCATAAGGGCAGGGCCAAAGGCAGCGACCGCTGCTCCCTGATAATAGTCCGAGGTTCGAGCATATTTGATGACTCGTTTGAAGTGGCTGTGTTGAGGTCAGATGCGAGGCATTTGCCGAATCTGCGGAGCACCTACGGATCGTTGTCAATGAGCTATCACAAGATTAGTACATCACCGGAACGCAATTGGAGCACACTGACCGGATACTTTGCATTAGGCTGTTTTACTGGAATGTATGGCTGCCGCTGGCCAGGCTGGTCAACGTTTGCCATGGTGGACAATGCCAAAGATCTATGTGTTTGGGAATATGGGGTTGCGGAGAAGCTGTCTTTGGCAGGTAGATAGTGTTGCTATATCAATGTATGTGAGCATACCAAAATTAGCGTGTACATAACCACGCGTCTCCCAACCACACTTCGAGATTCACGCGGCTCTTTAAATGCACTTCTGAGCTTCACCGAACGTTGTGCGATTAGGCGTTTTCGTATTCCTCTTCTACAACGAATGAGCGTCTTGTCATTCCGCTGGAGCAACACTGACTATGGCTGCTGTTGATGTAGGCGCTGGCGGGGTGCCAGGAGACGACTTGGATGACCTTTTCGATTACAATGTCGACAATGATATCTTTCGCGATGTCGACACCAATATGGATGTTCCTACAAACACTTTCACTACGGCTCCCAGACCAGACGAGAAAGGGTCTAGTTCCGGCTTGGGCCTCGACGAAGAGATCAAGGTCACCAAGAGGAGGACACCAATAGCCAAATTGGATGAGAATAGGTACTCGAGATCCTATGGTTGCTGCATTGGTCAGGCAGCTGACTGAACCAGACTGCTTTCACAAGCTGGTATCCCAAAACTGAGAAAAACTGCGAAGGAGCGCCTGAAGTTCAAAGGCAAGGGCCACGAGGTATGCTGTTGAGAGAATATCGAAAGAAACCAGCTGAGGGAAACGCCTAGTACTCAGACGTTGCCCGGCTCCTAATCTTTTACCAACTGTGGCTCGATGATCTGTATCCACGAGCAAAGTTTGCTGATGGTCTTGCAATCATAGAGAAGCTTGGTCATACAAAGCGGATGCAGACCATGAGGAAGGAGTGGATCAATGAAGGCAAGCAGCGAGAAAATACAGAAGACATTTCGCGAGCCCGGAGAGTAAGCGTCGATACTGAGATAACGCCTGTGACTCCGGACACAACCCCGGCAAATTCTGCTGCCGAAAGGCCACAAACCCCACCTTCTCAAGATAATATCTTCTGCGATCTTTATGATGCGACTCCGCGAGCTTCAGCAGAGAAGCCTCATTCTCAAAGCGGTATTCCTGCGTCGAAAACAAGTCTTTTCATTTCTAATGACGATGCCGACCATGACGCTCCGGATGATGACCTGGACGCACTGCTCGCAGAAGACGAAGCAGAGCGGAAATCGAGGGTTCCATTGCAAAAGGACCAGTCGCCTGCTCACGCCGAAGGGCATCAAAATTTTGACGATGAGATGGAGGCCATGGTGGGCTTGGACTGGTGATGAAGACTGTACCTGGTTTTGTCCTTGATGCGGATTAGCGAATAGTCAAGGCGCAATCATTGCTCTTTCTTCAGCCATTGGAAGCGCTTACAGGGTATGGCCGTTGGATCGGCGAGGCGTCAATGCCGTAGCAATGATTAGGACATGAACATGCTCGTATGGAGGGTCATGACATCCAAGCCCTTCGGCCATTGTACTAGCTCGGCCTATGACCAGATTGTGTAATACTCGCTAGGCCTGGTCCGAGTTGTCACCACTAATCAACTTACTATGATGCAAGTTCAACCTCTGTACATTCCACAGCTCCAAGGTCGCAATCGTAAAGCTAGGGATTCAACGGTCAGCTTCTACCAGTAATCAGAAGAATTAGATGCCATTATCATAATTCGGTATTTAGACAGTGGCTTCCATCTAGTGACGGGCAACTCGGCCTTGTCAATGCTGGTATAGTGTCCAAGACCGGGCTCTCATTTCCTACACACTTCCTGCTATTTATACACAGCCACAGATATTCTCGCTTCTGAAGGAGCTGACTTGCAGATACAGCATTCCGTCATGACATCAGACCCTTTGAACGCAGTTGAAAGGCTAAGTATCAGCGCCGACAATCTCTGCGGCGACGACAATGCAGGTATAGACAATAGACTAAGCGAGCAACGGTCGAAGAGGAGGAAGAGAAGCTCACCGGAAGCGCTGAAGAACCAGCTCGAGGAGAGCTTCCTGTCCCCGCCCACGTCTTTTGGTCCCGAATGGCTAAACAAATTTCAGCAGTAGGTACCTCCAGCCATATTTGTGTCTACTGGCTGATCGAATCTATAGACGATGGGATGTACCTACAGACTACACAGGTGTTTACGAACTTGCACCAACCCAAACCCGGACTATCATTCGCTTCACTCGAGAAGGGCTGGCGGGTAAGGTGATTGGATACGAGGAAGTGACTGTACCAGCAAATTCTGCAACGGCCAAAAACTCCACCTCTTTCTTGAGAAAGCCAGCAAATCGGGCTGATTTTGTTCGCGGTGCAGCTGGCTTTTTCCCCTTTTCACCTGGTGGACTTGACGGTGTGACTGCAGTGGCAGCGATAGAGAACCAAGCTTTCCAGGAAGATCAGCCGAGAGATGGATCTAGAGGTACGAGGTTGGACAGGGTCATCAATTTTGGTTCTCACGGTGGTCTCCTCGAGATACCTCCAGGCTTTAGGCGTGGACTTGACCTTTCGGAAAGCAATTCCAGGTTAGATAGTGAAACCGAGAAGCAAGTCGAATCCACACTTGGTAAGGAGGCAAATCAGTCAGAACTCCTCAATGATAGTCTAGAGCCTATCGTCAACGGGGTCGATTTCCAAGCTGAAGTCTCTGGTGATTCCAGCGGCGACGAAGACGAAGAAGTTGATTGTCTACTGCCGGTCGAATTTCCAGCACTGGAGCCTCATGGTGTGCTTGCAGCGTCGTCGTCGAAGAAGGGGGGCAGAGAATGGGCCCACATGGTTGACGTGAAGAAGGGTATCACTAATCTTCGGGACCTGGTGCCGGACATGGCACGGACATGGCCTTTCGAGCTTGACACCTTCCAGAAAGAGGCTGTCTATCATCTCGAAAATGGTGATTCTGTTTTTGTCGCTGCCCATACGTCTGCAGGAAAGACCGTGGTAGCAGAATACGCTATAGCCATGGCTGCAAAACACATGACCAAGGCCATATACACATCACCAATCAAAGCCTTGAGTAATCAAAAATTCCGCGACTTCAAGAATGAATTTGACGACGTCGGCATCCTAACAGGTGATGTACAGATCAATGCTGAAGCCAGTTGCTTGATAATGACCACCGAGATTCTTCGCAGCATGCTTTACCGCGGCGCAGACCTGCTTAGGGACGTTGAATTCGTTATCTTCGATGAAGTACATTATGTGAACGACTTGGAGCGTGGAGTGGTTTGGGAAGAAGTGATCATCATGCTGCCAGAGCATGTCACACTCATTCTGCTCTCTGCAACTGTACCAAATACCTACGAATTTGCGTCTTGGGTGGGAAGGACGAAGAAGAAAGACATATACGTGATCTCTACGCCAAAGAGGCCTGTTCCTCTAGAACACTTCCTGTGGGCTGACAAAGCAATGCACAAAATCGTTGACTCCAACAAGAAATTCTTGGACCAGGGCTGGAAAGAGGCCAACACCGCCATGTCGGAAAGAGAGAAGAAGCAAGCCGCAACTGAAGTGAGCAATCAACGTGGAGATAATGCGCGAAGAGGTCACGGTCAGGCCCGGCAAGCTGGCGGTCGTGGAGGCCAGCAAAGAGGCGCTTCTCAACAACGTGGCCGAGGACAAGGCCAACAAAGGGGTATTGGGAATATCGCGCGGACTGGGCGCGGCGGAGGTCGAACAAGCGCCGCCCAAGACAAGAACGTCTGGGTCCATCTGGTCCAGCATCTGAAAAGGCAAGATCTTTTGCCTACTTGTATATTTGTCTTTTCCAAAAAGCGCTGCGAGCAAAATGCTGATGCACTATCCAATATCGACTTCTGCACAGCATCAGAAAAAAGCGCCATACACATGATCATTGAGCGATCCATTGCTCGGCTGAAAGCCGAGGATCGCATACTGCCGCAGATAAGAAGGCTACGAGAACTATTAAGTCGAGGGATAGCTGTGCATCATGGTGGCCTACTCCCAATTGTCAAAGAGGTCGTCGAGATCCTCTTTGCGAAGACACTTGTAAAAGTCTTATTCGCTACAGAAACCTTTGCGATGGGACTTAATCTTCCGACGCGGACGGTCGTCTTCTCGGGCTTTCGCAAACACGATGGTCGCGCGTTTCGTGATCTCTTACCCGGCGAATATACCCAGATGGCTGGGCGGGCGGGTCGAAGAGGTATCGACTCTGTCGGCAGCGTGATCATTGTGACTTCGAATAGTGATGAAGCTCCTCCAGCTGCAACGCTAAGACAGATGATATTGGGCGATCCCACCAAACTTCGTTCACAATTCCGTCTTACTTACAACATGATTCTTAATCTTCTCCGGGTTGAAGCACTGAAGATTGAAGAGATGATCAAGAGGAGTTTCAGCGAAAACGCAACCCAAGCACTGTTACCAGAACAAGAGAAACAGGTTAAGCTCTCAGAATCTGATCTGGCGAAGGTCAAACGAGAACCTTGTGACATCTGTGACATTGACATCGAGGCATGCCACGCTGCAGCAATGGCTTTCCAGTCAGCGACTGCTGAACTGCATCTGAGTCTTGTTGCATCTCCCGTCGGCAAAAGAATGTTCTCGGCGAAGAGGCTGATCGTTTTTCGCAAGGCAAGGCAAGCGATTCTGTGACGGCCAACGTTGACTGATACTTGGCTTAGGATGGAATACGTACAGCAGGTGTCATTATACGTGAAGGTGTGAGCAGAGGCCTGGCTCCAACAGTCGAAATACTGTCCTTAGGAGCCAAAAATCCAATCCGCTATTCGAGTGACCTCCTTCCATGTCTACCTCGATTCCGACAATTCTTTGCAAAGCTACCAACTGAGGTAGCAGAGTTAGAGCTCCGAGTTCTCAAGATCCCCCTCAGTGATATCGAGTCTGTGACAAATACTGTCGTCAAGGTCAGAGGACCGATTTGGTATTTGAAAGTTAGGAAAGGTATTGACATTCGTATTCCAGATGCCGCTTGAACAAGGGCTAAAGAGTGGTGAAGAGGCAGTGAAATTTGCAGAAGCAGAAATTTCCAAAATCTCTGCGCTATGGACATCGACGAAATGGGATGAGTTGGATTGGGGTCGAATCAAAGAACTTCAAATTCGAGACATACTGGAAGATCGCACTCGAAAGGCCTCGGAAGCGCAGTTGGGGCATTGCTTCGATTGTCCACATTTCGTCAAGCATGTAAGTAGAGAAGAGGTCCAGCATTTCCGATATCAAGTCGCTAATAGACCAGTTCGCAACGCGCCATGACGAATGGCTTATCAAAGAAAACATCTCTCAGCTGAGACAGCTCATGTCCGATCAAAATCTTCAACTTCTTCCTGATTATGAGCAACGTATAGAGGTTCTCAAGGATCTGGGCTTCGTGGATGCCAACTCTCGTGTCGAACTCAAGGGTAAGGTTGCTTGTGAAGTAAGTAACTATTACCCCACGGACTGAATCTTGCTGATATGTGATATAGGTCCACTCAGCAGATGAACTGGTCCTGACAGAACTTATCCTCGAGAATGTGCTAGCGGACTTTGAGCCAGAAGAAATTGTCGCACTCCTATCTGCCTTTGTGTTTCAAGAAAAGACGGATACCGAGCCTACTTTGACCGCCCATCTGGACATGGGAACGCAGACCATCATCAGCATTTCGGAGAAAGTCAACCTTTTCCAGACACAGCACCAAGTGATTCTCTCAAGTGACGACTCGAACGACTTTGTCAGCAGGCCTCGATTTGGTCTGGTGGAAGTCGTGTATGAATGGGCTAGAGGAATGTCGTTCAATCGTATTACCGACTTGACCGATGTCTTGGAGGGCACTATTGTTCGAGTCATTACAAGGCTTGACGAGACCTGCAGAGAAGTCAAGAACTCAGCACGGATCATAGGCGATCCTACTCTGTTCACCAAAATGGTCACGGCACAGGTAAGCGTTTGTTCTACAGCAACGAAGTCCGCCGTCTAACCCCAAGTACAAATTAGGAGCTTATCAAGCGCGACATAACAGCCGTAGCCAGCTTGTACATGTGAGGAACGTGGGGAAGAGAGGGTATCCTTTGTGGCGTAGATACGGTGGGGGGAAATCGATTAGGCTTGACAGACACGCAGCGTTTTAGCAATTCAATCTTCCTTCCCTTTGATGTTGGTAGCAACTCGCATAAAGGCTATTCTGGTGCAACTGGTTCTTGAAGCGAGAAATGGCCTGAGGAAGCTGGTGCATACTGCATGCATAATGCGTCGGTACATGCACCGATCGCCGTCCGCTTTCTGTTCGAGGTTGAAGAATTGTACCTGATAGGGCTGAACCTAAAAACTCCTTCACCGTTCCAGAGCACTCGTACCAACTTCATGATCACCAGCGCTGTCTCGAGCAGGTAGACTCGAACAGCAGTACGCTGCTCAAGTCGTTGTTCCTCTAGAGCTCACTTGTTTTCTGTCTTCTCACCTCCTAGAATTGCTCTGTGCGACCACGAGTCATCTATTCCTTATATCTTGAGACCCAATATTCAATTGCGCTTCATCTGGCACCTTCTTGGGCGCGTTGCGCCAGACATCCTTGAGCATGGATGTCGCTATCCTCCGAAGTCGAATCGAGTCCACCGTCGACCCCAACGCGGACGCAAGACGTCAAGCTGAGCTTGACTTGAGATATGTCAGTGTACATTGCCAGACTGCACAAGCTCAAGCTAAAATACTTTCTCACAGGCGGAAGAACAACCTGGATTCATTAACGCTTTACTCGACATACTACAGGCTGAACAAGATGCTAGCATACGGCTGTCCAGTAAGTGAAGCGTTCCTTGTGCAACGACTCGCTGATCGGTCCAGCTGTCGTGTATCTCAAGAATCGAGTCAGCAGAGCTTGGGCGCCCGTTGAAGATGCGTCCCCACACAAACCGATATCACAAGAAGAGAAGGCCAATCTACGACAAAGACTCCTCCCACTGCTCTCTTCGTCCCCCCCTCCAATCCGCGCACAACTCATACCGATATTACAAAAGATACTGTCCACCGACTTTCCTTCAGAGTGGCCAAATTTTCTCGATGTCACTATGCAACTGCTGAATACCAACGATGCAAGCTCTGTCGTCGCCGGATTGCAATGCATCCTAGCATTATGTCGATTGTACAGATTCAAGGCCGGCGAGACAAGGGGCGAATTCAATCAAATTGTCGAAGCGGCGTTTCCTCGATTGCTTTCTATTGCAACCAATTTGGTGGAAGGGGCAAATATCGAGGCATGGGAGATGTCACATATCACAATGAAGGCTTATAAACATGCTATCTACGTGGGTCATGTCCCAAAACTCTGCGAGCTTTCCAGATCTTCTGCTGCTCTGGATGCCTTCGTATACTAATTGAAACCTTAGTTCGATCTGCCTCCCCATCTTATGCAGCAAGACCGGATGGTAGGATGGTGTACCTTGTTTCTGGCCATCGTAGGGAAGGAAGCTCCCGTTTACGCCCTCGAGAACGATCTGGAGGAGCGGGAAAGAAACCACTTCTGGAAGACCAAAAAATGGGCGTACGCCAACCTGAACCGGCTTTTCATGCGGTACGTACCTGATTCAGGCAACGATCAACAGCCATGGCTTGTTATGCTGACTATATTGAAGATACGGCAGCCCAACCAACAACCAGAAGAATGCATCCCCTGAACTGGTAGAATTTGCCAAGAACTTTTTAACAAACTTTGCACCCGAGATCCTCACGCGATACCTGCAGCAAATCGAGAAATGGGCATCGAAGCAAATATGGATTAGCAAAAGTTCGCTTTCATACACCTTGATCTTTCTCGATGAATGCGTCAAGCCAAAATCCATGTGGAAGCTTCTCAGACCTCATCTGGATACCCTTAACTCGCATGTTCTTTTTCCGATCCTGTGTCAATCTGACGAGGATATTGAGCTTTTTGACTCAGACCCTCCGGAATACCTGCATCGGAAGCTAAATTTCTACGAAGAAGTCTCGGCACCTGACGTAGCCGCAACTAATTTCCTGGTGTCGCTAACAAAGAGTCGAAAGGAGCAAACATTTTCCATCCTGAGCTTTGTGAATGGCATTGTCAACAACTATGAATCCTCACCAGACGACCAGAAGAACCCCAGGGAAAAGGAAGGGGCCCTGCGTATGATTGGCACCTTGGCCCAAGTGATTCTCGGGAAGAAGAGCCCTATAGCGGACCAGGTGGAGTACTTCTTCGTTCGACATGTCTTCCCGGAATTTCGAAGTCCCCATGGATTTCTACGTGCCCGAGCGTGTGATACGTTAGGCAAATTCGAGCAACTTGAATTCAAAGATCCCAACAATCTGCTCGTCATCTATCGAAATATATTAGAGTCAATGGCGGACCCAGATCTTCCTGTGCGGGTCGAGGCCGCTTTGGCTCTGCAGCCACTCATCCGGCACGAGGTGATTCGAACTTCGATGCAGCAGAACATTCCACAAATAATGCAGCAACTGCTCAAATTGGCCAACGAGGTTGATGTTGATGCGTTAGCAAACGTCATGGAAGATTTCGTGGAAGAGTTTGCCGCAGAGCTTACACCTTTCGCGGTTGCCTTGAGTGAGCAATTGCGGGATACATACTTGAGGATTGTCAGGGAGATGCTGGAGCGGAATAATGCTAAAGAAGGTGTGGAAGGATTCGGGGATTTCCTGGACGACAAAAGTGTGACCGCCCTCGGTGTCTTGCAGACGATTGGTACCTTGATCCTGACGCTGGAGGCCACACCCGACGTTTTGACGCACCTGGAAACCATCCTGATGCCGGTCATCCAAATCACTCTTGAAAACAAATTGTATGACTTGTACAATGAAGTCTTCGAGATCATTGACAGCTGTACTTTCTCAGCGAAACAGATCTCCCCGATTATGTGGCAAGCTTTCGAACTGATACACAAGACCTTCAAAGCCGGCGCCGAATTGTACCTCGAGGATATGTTGCCAGCGCTGGACAACTTCGTAGCCTACGGAGCGCAGACCATGGTTCAGACACCCGCCTACATTGAAGCCCTTGTAGGTATGGTTTCCGATATTTTCCAAGATGAGAAGGTCGGGGGCATGGATCGGATCTGTGGCTGCAAGCTCGCCGAAGCTATAATGCTTAATCTTCGGGGGCATGTTGACCTGTACATCCCAAGATTCGTTGAAATGGCAATGGCCGTCATCTCCAGCAACGAACTCAAGGTTAAGTCATACCGGATCCACCTGATGGAGATGGTCATCAATGCCATCTACTACAATCCCATGATTGCACTCCATGTTCTGGAATCGAATGGTTGGACCAATAAGTTTTTCAGCTCCTGGTTTTCTAACATTGAAAGCTTCACAAGAGTCCACGACAAGAAGCTGTCAATCGTTGCTATCAGCTCGCTGCTGACATTGAATGCTCATGAAGTCCCAGCTAGCGTTCAACAAGGTTGGCCTCGGTTACTGCAGGGTGTGGTCCGGCTCTTCCAGACATTACCTGCAGCTATGAAAAGTAAGTTGCGCATGATTTTCTGTTGTACTTCCATACTGACTGGAGCAGATCGCGAAGAGGCTACGAAAGAGGGAGACTTTACTCTGAACGACGATGACGACGATGACGAGGAAGACGAAGCGGAAAATTGGGATGGTGACGCAGAGACCTGGACGAATGATGCTGATGATGCTGATGATGCAGACGACGTCAAAGACGAAAGTGCTGCTTACCTGGAGTTCCTCACTGAAGAGGTTTGCCACTCAGCATCGTTCCTCGACGTTCTTACTGAAGCTCATAAAACAGGCGCAGAAATTTGGATCTGCTCAGGACGACTCTGATGAGGAGCTCGAGGAAGAAAGTCTTCTCGAGACGCCTCTCGAAAAAGTAGAGCCGTACGGACTGTTCAAGGAGACACTGCTAAGTAAGCTGACTTCCCATTCCGAAGATTCTTTGCTCTGCATGATCTAACAGTGAGCCCCCCCAAGAGCTTCAGCACGACCAGCCTCAGCTCTACGAGAATCTAACCAAGATTCTGAACCCGGGCGAGCAACAGATCGTCCAAAGTGTGATCCTTCAGGCCGACGCCAATGCTGTGGCAGCACAAGCTATCGCTGCGGCAACTGCGTCGCAACAGATGAATGGAGCAACGCATTAAGCCGAATCTGGGAACTTGGAGGTATGGCGTCAGACGTCCGTGGCCGGACTTGAGGGATATGTGCATGCGGCGTTCAAGGCATGGGATGCATGGGACCCTGCTAGACGTGTACTAATATGTGGCCTTCCCAGCATGGCGCCAACATGGGCTATTTATATTCATATTAAAGCGCTAGGAGGTTAGATTTCGGCGTGCACTTCAGAGTAAATAGTGGCGGCGCATCCGTCAATGAAGGCCTGCAAGGGCCACCCATATCACCATCGTTTCACCTGCAGTATTCAACGATATGCTATACTTGCTCGTTGCCTGTGGCAGTACGACATCAGATGTCGTGACATACCCATTTTCAGTCTCCCAACAACACTGCCTCTACCAGTGACGCCATTGAGCCACCTTTAACAACCGTTGCTCGTCAAATCCGCAGAACGCTCGGTAGCCTATAGCCGGTGGGGATTTGCTGGTCTACAACGAGAAACCTCGTGGACGGAGGGTGGCTCACAGCGTCCAGGCGACCAGGATCAATACCTGGTACTGTACGTAGGCTTGACGACATAGCACTGGGTGGCCAAGCTTCGAACTTGGAACAACCCCGGTGAGCGAGGTATTGGGTAGGCGCAGGAGGAACGTCCTTCGAAGTGACGAGTCAGACACCTCCGGCTTGTCTAATTTCCAGCCTCTGTCATGAACAGCCGGCTTCGATGTGCAACATCATTGGACGCCATCATGCTCTCCCGGCAGTCTCTTCACCCTCTTGTTCTCCCAATTATCCAGATCCTGCAATTCCAATTAGTATCCAGCGCATCTCCGTAAGACACCCAACTCACCTTCGCAGCCAAGCGATAATATTCCTCGTTAATGTCAACCCGCCGCCTACCTTTCCCTATCCCCAGCTCCTCCTCTCTGGTCAACTGCTTCACTTTCCGATCATGTCGCTCATATCTTATGGCAGTGGCAGGGGTTAGGAAGAAGGAGCCCGCAACGATGGTGAGAATGAAAGGCAGACCGAACAGTGCGAATGGGTGGTGATTGAGGTTACGGCGGTACCAAGATCCGACTGACTTCTCGTAGGATCTGGGGCGGAACTTGTTGGCTGGGAAGGTTCCCATGGTGTCGAGGTCTAGAATATCTTACCTTAGGCAGTAGGTGGGTGAGGACGTGAGGGTATGAGGAAATGCAAGTCCGAGGGTCGCTCGTGCGGAGCATAGAAATGGCACGTGATGTTTTGTCACTTCGTGTTCAATTAGCCACCGTATAATCCATTAGCGCTGTTTGTTCACGTCCCTCGGTCCACATTTTTGGACCGCATGGTGTTAAGCTGTACAGAGGTGGTAAATATCATTCTCGAAATATTCGCCAAACTGCCCTTGCTCGCCATGTCGAGTATGTTTGGAGCTCCCAAACCTGGAGGCCCGAGCCTGTTCGGCAACATGGCAAGCTCAGCACAGTCCCAAACAAGCAGCCTCTTTGGCAACACGCAGTCGACGCAACAAACTTCGGGGGCCGGAGGAGGTGGTCTTTTGGGGAGCGCAACTTCAACTCAACCACAGCAGCACTCATCAATGTTCGCGAATGCCGGTGGCCAGTCGAAACCAAGTCCACTCCCCAGTCTCTTTAGCCCTACGCAAACTCAACAGACTTCCACCGGACAGGGAAGCAGTCTTTTCGGGGTCGCTTCACAACCTACAACACAACCCGTGCAAGCCTCAAGCCTGTTTGGAAACACCAATAATGCCTCAACCGCTCTGCCTGCAACATCCTCACTCTTCGCCCCCCCGCAATCGCAACAGCAGCAACAAACTCAGCAAAATCACTCGGTCCAAGGCCCGGCACCACAGCAAGAGGCGCAACAAGGCTCGACAACAGACAGACCGCAAGCAGCGTACTTTAACAATCTGCTTGGTAAGAGCCCAAAGAGGGCACGCGAAGATGGAACGAACAGCTTCCAGGAATTACCGAATTTGCAGCTTGGCTTGGGTGATATTGCGAAACGGGTTCGAGAAATAGGGACAATTGGATCGGCAAAAGCGGGTGGGAGAGGAGTGGATAATCGAGCGTATGTTACAGTATGGGGCTTTCGCTGTTTCACTCTGCTGAATTTGGAATATAGGCACTATCTGTTGGCAGCATCTGGTATTAACCCAGGCACTACGCGTCGTGACCTGGAATCGCTCGCCGCACAGCAACTACATACTGGAACTGTTCCACGTCCAATCGACTGGGACCCAGACTCCCACAAACATGTTGAACAGCTTCAGCAGCAATCTACTTTCAAAATGATCTCTGAAGGTCTGGAGAGAGCCCAGAAGAATTTCGATGCTTACTTGGAAGAGAACGTTGATATTAATTGGGACCTCCAGAGGAACAAGATCTATGCGCATTTCGGGCTCACGCCTAGGCAAAATGATGCTGTCGATGATGCAAACACCACTGGCAAGGGTAGCTTTGGACGTTCAGCTGGAAGGAAGCGTTTAGGGAGGACTGGTCACACAGGACAGTCTAGTCTCAACAGAAGCATCTTTGGAAAGTCAAGTTTGCAGAAGTCAGTAATTGGTACACCCGGCGTGGGCACGAACAATGCCACACTTTTTGCAGATGTAACAGAGAAGAATGAGAAAGCACCAGCAAGTATAGACGATCGATACTTGCGAGAGAAACAACGCAAGTATACCGAGAAAGTGCAAGCTCTCAACCAAGCTCGTCTAAGGAAGAGCCGTCTTCGTGACGCTCGTTCGCAGGAGATTTCATACCCAGTACTGCAGCAATTTTCAAGTATCGAAAGCCAGCCTGGAGGCGATTCTCCAAAGCAAATCTCAGAGGCATACAAAGCTTTAATCGAGGTGGTAAGAGAGAGCGACGCAAAGGAACGGCAATTTACTGACGAGTATCTGGACGAGACGCCAAATTCCGCGTCGGCAATGAAAGTACGGAAGACGATCATCGATGGCTCCAGACGATCATTGGAGAAAGCCTTCTTTGAGCAACTGGAGAGCCTCGTTGCACGCAACCCAAGAGAAGCCAACATCGGAGGTGTCCCCACTGCCATCAACAAAGTGCGTGCATACATAAGAATACGTGCTGCTCGAAAGGATCTCGCTCCAGACGGGCTCGACTTGGCAATGATGGGCGATGAATTTGCATGGGCATTGATTTTCTTTCTGCTGAGAAGTGGCATGATAAAGGAAGCTGCTGAATACGTTGTCCATAATGCGGCCTACTTCAAGACCATTGATCGAAACATCATTACGTTCATTACTGCATTTGCAAAGAGTGCCGAAAGGAGGCTGGACAGCCGACTGCAGCGAGAGTGTAATAATGTGTACGCAGCCATGACGAAGACCGCGCCAGGAGATTCGATCGATCCGTACCGAATAGCTTCATACAAGATCATCGGTCGGTGCGAAATCAGCAAGCGAAGTCTTGATCATGTTGGCGGGGGAGTTGAGGATTGGATCTGGTTGCAATTTAATCTTGCTAGAGAAGTGAATCGGGCTGAGGAGAGTGCTGGTGATGTTTTTGGGCTCGAAGAAGTTCGAGATACGATTCGTGAGATCGGGCAGCGCCATTTTACCAAAGGGGCAGAGGGCTTGGGAGGGTATGGTACGTTCTTTTATCTGCTCATCCTGGGTGGTATGTATGAACAAGCTGTGTCGTATCTGTACTCGTACTCTTACGTTACCGCTGTTCATTTTGCCATTGCTCTTGACTACTATGGCTTGTTACGAGTCTCTGACTTCTCAGTGTGTGAGATTGAACTTCGTGAGTCTATTGTCCTTTCATCCCCACAATAATTACCTAACGGTGGCAAGTCACCCACAACACGAGAGAATTACCACAGATCAGCTTTGGCCGCATGATAGGCTACTACACACGTGATTTCCGAGCTGGGAATGTCGAAGCTGCAGTCGACTACCTCGCTCTAATTTGCCTGAACGCATTTATTCCTGGCGCCATAGGCAAGTCTCAGGCCTCTTTGTGCCATGAAGCACTTCGTGAGCTTGTTCTCGAAACTCGTGAATTTGCTCGCTTACTCGGTGACATACGTTCGGACGGTGTTCGACTGAAAGGTGCCATCGAAGAGCGCCTTGAGATCATCGGCTTGGCAGATCAAGAGGATTTTCTGAAGACTGTTACAATTCAAGCTGCCAGTGTGGCTGATGACAACGGCCGTACAACAGATGCAGTGCTCCTTTATCATCTAGCCGAGGACTATGACAACGTCATCATTATCATCAACCGTGCTCTCTCCGAAGCTATCGCTGTGGACATCGGCGCCGAGCCGGTGAGATTGCAACCACTGAAGCCAAGAAGCGTGGTTCAAGATCAAAATCAAGAAGTGCAGGGTAGTAGCTTGAGTCTGACCTCGGTGGATGATCCGGTGATGTTGGCTAAGAACATGATGACACTCTACAACAACAGCGCCATGTACGTTCAGAAAATCAGGCAAGTAAATCGCGAGACATGCGGCGTGCTTTTGCGCATGAGCGATGCGAAAGCTGCGATGGTGGTTCGGGATTGGGCCAGGGCTTTTGATGTAAGTTGCCTCTTTGCTCTTCACTTCTATGAGGATCGAACAGTGAGTTGACCACTACTTCCGAACAGTGCATAAGCGAGCTCCGTCTCCTACCCCTAGACGCCAACGCCTCCATCCCTGCCATCCGCGCCTCAGCTACTTCATTCAACGCTTTACCTCCAACAATCGCTCGTAACGTCGGGCCACTGCTCCTTTGGACAATCACATGCATCGGCCGGCAGCGCGAGTCATTGGCTAACAAGCAGTATGGAGCGGATACTGGCGAGAACAAGCAGTTGAGCGAGGCTTTACTTGGCAATGCGAGGGACCTGATGGTGTTCGCTGGATTGATCAAGTATAGGCTTGGTGAGAGGGTATGGGAGGCGGTCTGTGGAATCGGGGGAGAAGTAGGGGTGTATTGAGAAAAGAGGAAGCGCCGTGTGGCTTCGTCAATTAGATGGCATGGTCTGCATGATCAGGATCTCAGTGGACCAACCCCAGTCAAGAATACTTATCTTAACAAGTTTTGCGTTGTAGACCATGCATTGTAGAGGGTCTTACCTGCAGAATCTGTCAAAGTGTTATGTTTACGCCTAACATCTCACAACCGCAAACACCATACCCCTTTCGCCTAACAGTATTTGAAGGTACCACATCCTCTCTATCACTCTTCCGCAACGGGGCTGACCTATCAAATGGCCGAAGACAGGGGCTGCAGCCCACGCAGCTCCGGCGACGAAAGCACCCACAACCTCTACTCACTCAGCAAAGAATACGCAGAGTCCGAGCGGAAGAAACACAACCCACCAACCAGTCCTCGTCCGACCACATATCGCACGGTGAAAACCACCGTTGCCAGCATCGTCGCTGGGCCAACGGCCACCCAAGCCAAAGAAACAGTGGCCAAAGCCTTTGCCAAGGCAAGGGAGATTGGGGAATGGCACCCCAAACCCTCACAAGAAGAAGTCAACAAACGATACAAGAAAAGCACCGGGGAGAGGAAAAGTGAGCTAAAGACATATGAGTACGACAAAGATCTGGTGGCAGTGGGGTTTGAAGAGGACGAGCCCCAGGCCGTATGCGATCTGAAAATGGATGATATCGAGTTTGAACCAACTTTGCTGGGACGGAGAGAGAGGCAGAGGGCCAGGGAGAGGGGAAGAGCACTTGGAAAAGCTTCATTGGGAGGGTTGAAACGAGTAAAAGGGGAAGATGATGGGTTTGAGAAGCAGCGTGTTATTGGTGCAAAGCTGGTACGACTCCAAGCTGTGCCCTACCTTCTTGGGCCGTTGCTAATCTTCTCCCTAGCCTGATCCTCCGTCCGACCACAAAGCTGATACTGGTATTGATACCATGGGTGCTGCAGGTGGGGGTATTGGGCGCCATGTTCGTTGATCAGCGGCAGTGCCGGTGGCAACTCACATACTTACGCACTGAGGGTGGAGCATGAGATGGTGAAGGTGCCCTCTCGGGGTGGGTAGTCTCCCACCATTTGTTTGGCAAGCCTCTCAATCCGAAATGGAAGAAGACCTCCTTTGGTGGGGTGCGCACCGATGTGCTGCTTCAATTTGAGAGATATTCACTAATGCATCTACCCTTTACTCTTCTGGTCTGCTTTGGGACGATTGGAGCGGCGTCTTGGGGCTTGAGGCTCGGCAATAGGCTTTGTCGGTTTCTTTGCCGTCTCTTTTGTGTCTTTTTCCTCTTGCTCGCCCTCTTCCCCGCCCTCTTCCCATTCTTCCGATGAATATTGCGTGATATCGCTTTCGTGGTCTCCCGGCGTGATTTCTGCTTCATCTAGGGTCGTATTCGGCGCCGCAACCATCGCCTTCTGCGCAATGCCTTCGGGTTCAGAGGTCGTTTGCTGCTTCATAGTTGCAACAATTTTCTTCACGTCATTTTCTTCGCCGTTCATCGAGCCACATCCTCCACAACGCCACCTCCCTACGTCCTCGAGACGTTTCACCCCTGGCGGAGCTTGGCCATTCACGAGCCTGCAACTCGCGCAGATCAGAGCCAATCTCTTTCCAGGTAGTGTTTCGTCCTCTCCCAGAAGCACATCCATTATGCGGTCATACCAACTTGACCCTTCATTCATTTGAGCGTACTGTGGTGCGGCTGGGAAGGCGTTGGGAGCGAAGTCCGCAGATGCGTCTTGGGGCGACACTGGGCTCTGCCACGGTGATGTTGAACGCCCTGTTGGTGAAGAGCTTTCGTATGGTCTCCCTTGATGGGGTGTTCCTTGAGGTGGTGGCTGCTCGATCCGCCCAGGTATGTTGGCCGTTGGGGGTGGAGCATACGCAGTCTTGCCACCCCTTGGTACCTTTACATCCCCCTTAGGAGTAACTTTGCGATCCGAACCTCCTACTGGCTTTACTTTCGGTGTGGGCGTTCCGCTGTACTTCTTCAACAACTCTGCTGTGCTGTTGTATTTCGTGGCGATCTTTAAGCGCTCTATAGTGCTATCTCTTCGCTTTTGCAGCTCGTCTAGCTGAGGTTGAACTCTGGACGTGCGGTATTCGAAAAGCGTTGTCAATCCTAGGCGAACCACGTAGATGCTTTCTCCTTGTCAGGGGGGTTGAATTTAATATGAAAGAAAGCTTACACAGCAGGCCCAACGGTAATCCCTGCATATTCCACTATGCCCCACTTCTGCCATCCTACGACGAGCACGAGAAGGATGGCGCAGAGAAGATAAGCGAAGCCGGCATACAGTGTCCATAGAACGCTGTATTGTCTCGACTGTTGTCTCAAGCTATCTAATCTTTGGTTCGCATTCGATATCTTTGCTGACAGGGTGGACAGAGTCTTCTCAAAGGATGCTGGCGAGGTGTCGTCGGCCTATGCGAGTCAGTATCGCACGTTCACATTCAGCAGGATTCATACCTTCCACGGCCAGAAGGAGACCATAACTTCAGGACTCCCTTCTGATTGCCTTAATCGGCTTCACAAAAAAAGACAAATCGACAGGCGTAGTCATGAAGAATTTGGCTAAATGTGGTGTTAGGCACTCGAATTCGGACTGGGTCATATGTATGCCTCGGAAGTTCGGATACTCGGATACTCGGAGGCTCGATCTTCGGGCTGCCAGACAGGGGTGATCCCGATATATCCAAAACTCTAAAATTCCAGAATAGCTGAGCACAATGACAGACAACGGGGGCCATGCAGACAAATGCAGACAAATGCGACGTCTGCCTTCTCCTCTCTACAATGCCAAATGTTGATAGTAGATTTCGAGCATCATGTTTCAGGTAAGCGTCTCAAGCGCTGTTTCTCTCGTGACTCGACTGACAGATTGCAGCGCCTGAAAGGAGCAATTGACTCCCGAATTGCGGAAGAACAAGCGAAACTTCAACAGTCCCAACCCTCCCCGTCAAATGTAGACTCTGATACACGGCGAGCTACCTCTCGGACCGACTCTCCAAATAGAAGAACCGCCAAACCTCCGCCTCGGGCTCGACAAGATGGCGACCCCGGGGTTAAGGGTCCGGATCCGTCCAGCTTTGAGCCTAATTTCGTGATTGAAGATGGTGAGCTGAGCCGGTCTGGTACTCCAGCACCTATGGATGTAGGGTCGGTTGCAGATGGCAAGGATGGTCAAAAGATTCCTGGCTCTGAGCCTGCCTGGGAAGCTCAAGACGAAGCAACAACTACAGGGAGCCCAAGAGCTTCTCATGACATACCTACAGATGTCCGGGTCAAGCTACGAAAGTTAGAGAAATTGGAAACAAGATACCAAGGTATTCCAGCCAACAGGATCTATCTTTGATGGTAGACTGACACAGCACAGATCTACTCAGATCTTACCGGGTAGCTCATGCTCGCGTGCTCGCGATCGAGCCTTTCGAGACATCATTACGGGAAAACACTCCTTTGACATCAATTGGCGATCCCAATGCATTGGTGGAGTACCTCAATCAGGTCAATCTGAAAGGGGACATGGTCCTTGATGAGCTGAAACGAGTCTCGAGCGAAAGGGACATATTTAAGCAGAGATTGATTGAGGCAGAAAATAGTACCAGTGCTGCCTGGGACGAAGTAGCCGACCTTCGAAAGGAAAAGCCATCCCAGGGCAAGCCGGAGGCGCTAGAAGAGCAAGTAAATGGCTCGCGATCGACCAATGAGGACGAGCAGAAAGAACCATCTCATTCACCAAAGTCGCCGACGACTTCTATCAAATCCATCAAATCCCCAACTCTATCTCTACCCGGAATGTCAATGTTTTCGCCAAAGCCGAAAGCTATGGAACTACCTCAAGCCCGCCAAGGGTCAGAGGATCTGTTCTCGTATGACGGTGAAGTACCGCGTCTCGAGACCGCGCTTGAAGCAAAGGACAAGAAGATACAATGTCTCGAAACCGATGTTATGAGCTTGAAAACTGATCTCGCTGTTACCAGAGAGTCGACTCAAAGCATGGTGCAAACATTGGAAGAAGCAACTCGAGAAGTCAATGCTCTCAGGGAAAGCCGAGACCGGGCGGATTTGGATGCGAAAGAGCAACAAAGTTCTTTACAAAAGCTGTCTGAAAGATTGCGAGCCGACCTTCAAACGGCGGAAGAGAAGGTGCAGCAGCTGGAAGCGGTGAGGAGCTCTCAAGACACGGCGAAATTTGAAGAGCTCAGCACGCGATTACAAGATGCACGTCAAGAGCTTGAAAGGCTCCAGTCAGTGAATCTGCTGAACCAGAAGAAGGAAGTCTACGCTGAAGGACTTCACAGAACTATCAATACACTAGAAGGCGATCTATCCTCGGCGCGGAAAGAATGCCAACAGCATGAAAAGAAAGCCGAGACACTTAACTCTCTTATTACCAATCTACGCTCTCAGCTCGCAAACGCTGAGTCAAAGAATGAAGAGATCACTTCTGAAATCGAAAGCTCGTCAGCCAAGATTGGAGCACTAAAGCAGCAGATCGAAGAACTCAATTTCAACAGAGAAGCGGCAGACCAGGTTGTCCAATTTCAAGGCACAAGCTCATCATCAGGTCAGCCTCCCCAGCCCGCGAATCCTGCGGTTGGTGGTATTCCAGATGTGGCTTCAACGAATAAGAAGAAGAACAAAAAGAAGAAGAAAGGTGCGAAGTCTGGGCCGGAGCAAGACAGAGACCAGAATGAATCTAAAGAAGAAATAGCAGTTGGGCATTCAACAGGGCCGACGGACTCAGAGATCATTGAAAGACTGCAACAAGATCTTAAGAATCTGCAAAACATGCTTGAGGAGAAAGATGCCGCTATTGACAAAGCTCAGGCGAAATTAAAAAATCAAGACGTTCTACGAGAGGAGATCGATTTACTCCGCGACAATTTGGTTGACGTTGGACAGGAGCACGTAGAGACTAAGGACAAAGTTAAGGAGTTAGTAGCTGAGAAAACTGCCTTGGAGACGACCGTCACCAGTCTCGAGGAAGAACTGGCTAATTTGCGTGGGGCTCACGAAAGCACAACAGCTGATTCTGAGCAAAGACACAGAGATCTAGCAGCTCAATTTGAGGATCTCAAAGTCAAGGCTACTTCTCTGCAGACGGATCTCTCAGCGGCGCAGCAGCTGGCCTCTACGAGGTTCAAGGATCTCAATGATTTGCGAAGCATCTTGCAGAAAGCGCAGCCGGAGATTAGTTCCTTGCGGACCGAGGCGGCGGCTATGAAATCGACACGAGAGGCTCTTGGCAAGAAGGAGGCCGAATTCAAGATACTTGACTCAAGACACGAAGAGATGCGCTCCGATGTGACCAAGTTGAAGCAGACAATAGCGGCTCGAGAGACAGAGATCAAGACGCTGAAGCATACAGCCAGCCAAGAAATGAGCGCAAGGTCTAAGGCCGAAGAGGCAAATTCCAAAGCACAGCAGGATATGGGCCGGGTGGAAGCGGAGAAACGTCAGGCCACTGAATCACTTGAGAAGCTATCAAGAGAGCTCAACAAGTCTCGAGAACAGCTTGCAAGCCACAAGGCGCAATTGAAGGAGGTAGAACAGCAATTCTCGAAGCACAGGAGCGATAGTGAAGGTCTCAAGGAAGAGATCGATCTTAAAAGCGCACAGTATGCCAGCGCCCAAAGCCTGATGGCTAGCATGCGTGATCAGACTGCGGAGATGGCCATCCAGATGAAAGAAGCGCGAGACCGTTGCGATAGCCTCGACGAAGAGGTAGCAGATGCACATCGACTTCTCAGCGAGCGAAGTCGCGAGGGTGAAACTATGAGGAGGCTCTTGGCTGATGTGGAGGGCCGGGCTGATGCACGAACTCGGGAGATGAAGGAGCGTATGGATAGCGCTATCGAGGAACGAGACCGAGCAGAGGAAGAAGCCAGTACTGTGGGCCGAAGACGAGCGCGAGAACTGGAGGATATCCGAAGCAGATATCACGATGTTGAAAGAAGCTTGAAAAGGGCCGAGGATGACAAGGAAGAATTGGAGGTGGCGCAACGTGACTGGAAAAAACGGCGCGAGGAGTTGGAGCATCGCGCAAGCCATTCCTCGAGTGAGGTTGATGAAGTGCGAAAGGCCATGAGTGAGCTTCGGGATGCTCTTGACGAGAGTGAAAAGCAAGCAAGGGATCTGGAAAAGCAGAAAGCAGAGTTGCGGAGATCGGTGGAAGAGACCCAAAATCGGCTTGAGAAGCTGCAAAAGTCTAACAAGGTATGCTGTCTCCACGCCAGGCATACAAAACGCTTGCTAATCTGTGGACATAGTCCATGGCGGACGAAATCGGCAAGGTTCAAGTGGCTCGAAGCAAAGCTGTGGAATCCGAAGGCCAGTCTTCGCGCTCGTCGCTCGACTCAACAGCGCATCTAGGCTCTCCAGCACCGAAGAGTCGAGCCCCGTTTGCTGCGATGATAGACCCCCCGAACGGGCAGAAAGCGGGCACCATGGATTACGTCTATCTGAAGAACGTACTCCTTCAGTTCTTGGAGCAGCGGGACAAGAAGCACCAAATGCAGCTGATCCCGGTGCTTGGGATGCTCTTGCACTTTGACGGGTAAAGCAAATCCCGTGCAGGCGGATCTTGGCTGGCGCAGTGCTAACAAAGCAATAGGAAAGATGAGCAGAAGTGGATGTCAGCCATCAACACCAAAGCTTGAAGCCGGTCCGATCATAAGCAGCGGCTTGGGGAATCGATCTGTGATGGAAGGGAATTGATGAGCACTACTTGATTGATCAAGCTCACACGCCTCTTGGTTGTGCCACTTATCTGCTGCAGTCTAGAATCAGACAAACTGGGAGTCTACAGATAGAGAGGCTCGCAGGGTCCAGAATAAATTGGACTGGCCCCTCAACAGAGAAGACACTATATTTCGCGGTTCCCACTCACCAAAACATCCATTTTACTTCTATATTGACTTTCATTGGCTTGATCAGATTCAAAAACGAAAACTTCTAATCTATAGCCGGTATAGGAGACAAATCGATTTCTCGGTAGGCAGGGAAGGCAAAATAGGGGGGCATCGTCTCTAGTATGGGTCCAGTCTAGCCTATTGATGTCAGGATGTGGTGAAGATACCTTATGGTAATCCAATCATTTATGGAAACCCAAAAGCCAAATGTGGTTTAGTCTAGGGTACAGTAGATGGCGGGGGACGTGGGGTGAGGGTTTGATTGGGGGAACGAGGGGGATCACTGGAGCTTTCAGTGGGAAGCTCGGGATTCAAAAATCGTCAAGCTGCAAATTTCAGTCGTCTTACTTAGCTGACAAGTATTACACCTGTGCCTAAAATTGATTGTCTAACATAATAGATCGATTGTTCCTCTAAATATTCCTGTTCGTCGATAATTGCCTGGCAACCCTGGTATATTTGAGCATTTTCACCACTGGGAGCTTGATTCAAGCAACATCACTCACCATGGCGGGCCTCGCATTCAGGAATCCTCAACGCCAGCCATCGCGGCAAATGTCCACTGATCCCCATAACGAGCTCAATCCCTACTTGGAGTAAGTAACTTCTCAAAGCCAGTAGACAAGCATCACTCGTTTTACCACGCTCGAGCCTGGAAAGCCCTCTGGGGCTTTAGTACTGCAATTCTGCTCAAAACCTCAAACCAATACAATGCTGATCTCGGAACCACCCAGACATTTTATCGGCATTGATGTTGGCACTGGAAGTGCACGAGCCTGTGTGATCAACCAAAAGGGAGACATTGTGGGTCTCGCTTCGGAAAACATTGGCCTATGGCAGCCCGAGCAGGGGTACTATGTAGGATATCCCCCCAGCACTCTTCATCTCCTTCAGACGACTAATTCGTGGGAAACAGGAACAATCGACCAACGACATCTGGCGCTGCATCTGCTCCTCCGTCCACCGGATCCTGAATCAACATAACATCGATCCCTCTACCATCAAAGGCTTGGCATTTGACGCGACCTGCTCCCTCGCCGTCTTCGCTCATGACACTGATGAGCCCGTCTCTGTTACTGGGCCCAACTTTGACAATGACCACAACATCGTCCTTTGGCTTGACCATCGCCCGGTCGAGGAAACAGCGAAGATCAATGCGACTGGTCACAATCTGTTGCGCTATGTTGGAGGGACCATGTCTATTGAGATGGAGATCCCGAAGGTGTTGTGGCTGAAGAACAATATGCCCAAGGAGCTGTTTGATCGTTGCAAGTTTTACGATTTGGCAGACGCATTGACGCACATGGCTACTGGAAACGAGGACAGAAGTTTCTGCAGTACCGTGTGCAAGCAGGGGTACGTACCGGTGGGTGTGGATGGCAGTGTCAAAGGATGGCAGGGAGACTTCCTCGAGACAATTGGCTTGGGAGACCTCGTCAAGGATAATTTCAAGCGCTTGGGTGGCGTGAATGGTGAAGTGAGTCTTGCAGTGTTTCTCTCGAGACAACGTCCACTACTGACATCCAAAGAATGGGACGTACCGTAGCGCCGGTGAGAAATGTGGAACCTTAAGCGAAAAGGCCGCCACCGATCTTGGCCTGCAGGCAGGAATCGCAGTCGGTAGCGGTGTCATTGATGCTTACGCTGGCTGGGTTGGCACTGTCGGCGCCAAAGTCCATCTCCACGGCTCTGCACTTAGCCCAGACTACGCCAGCAATGACCGTAACCAAGCTTTTACTCGTCTGGCTGCTGTTGCTGGAACTTCCACCTGTCACATTGCCATGTCTCCAAAGCCCGTATTCGTCAAAGGTGTTTGGGGTCCCTACCGTGATGTGCTGATTCCAGACTACTGGATGGCCGAGGGTGGGCAATCAGCCACAGGTGAGCTGCTCAAACATGTCCTGGAAACCCATCCCGCGTTCCAGCAAGTCATTTCTATCGCCGAGTCCTACAACACCAACATATACGACTATCTGAACGAGCACCTCAAAGATATGCAGACCAAGCAAAATGCTCCAACTATCTCCTACCTTGGCCGCCATTTCTTCTTTTACGGCGACCTTTTCGGTAATCGTTCACCCATCGCTGATCCTCGTATGACTGGCGCCGTCATCGGTCTCAGCAGCGATAAATCCATGGACGGGCTAGCTCTCTACTACTATGCGACAATGGAATTCATCGCGCTCCAGACGCACCAGATCATCGAAACTATGAATAAATCCGGCCATCAAATCAAATCCATCTTCATGTCCGGCTCTCAGTGCCAGAATAAAATCCTGATGGAACTCATGGCCTCAGCTTGCGATATGCCCGTACTTATTCCACAATATGTTCATGCGGCTGTCGTGCACGGGGCTGCCATGCTCGGAGCCAAAGCTGCTTCCGCAGACAAGAACGGAAAGTCAGAGGAACTGTGGGATATCATGGACCGCATGAGCAAGCCTGGCAAAGCCGTCGAACCCACAACGGACCCGCATGAGAAGGATCTGTTGGCAGTCAAGTACAAGGTCTTCCTTGAGCAGTGCGAGAGCCAACAGGAGTATCGCAAAGATGTGGACAACGTGGTTGAGAAATGGGGAAAGAAGAACGAGGAGCCCGAGGGCACTGTGAAAGCCAAGGCTGAGCAGGGTGAGAAAGCAAAGGCGGGAGGAGGCTTGAACACCATGCTGCCCGGAAGTGTTTAGATTCTTTACGATGTGCTGAGCAAGAGTAGAGGAAGAGGTACAAAAGACACAACTGCTGGAAAACGTAGATGAAATGGTTCACGATGCTGATGATACGCCGATAGACAATTCGACTTCATAGTAGATCACGTAGCTTTGCAATCACATATCTTGCATTGCACTCAATCAGGTTCGCAACGATGCATTCCAAAACAAGCTAGTCCAAATGAGCAAGGTTTTTGCCGCTCAAGCCGTCGTACGCCATTCCATACGACACCCCCCCCTCTTCTACCAATATGGCTTAAATCCGTGTTGTATATATACCTACCTACGTGATCATGGCTCCCACCTTTGATCATGAACTGCTCTGGAGTCGCTACCAAGCTGATGATGTTGAACGCATCTAGCATTGCCTCAACAAAGTACCCTCAATGTGCCTTAACAGTATCTTGCTTTTGGGCTGAATGGTATTGGGTATCGGTCGGTGATGGCATAATTGTACTAAATACGTATTACTGAAGATTGGGATAGCACGTGAAAATTGCCTGGAAAAGATGTTCCCAATGCTCCACTCCCGACCACGAAGGAGTGCCAGCAGTTCAATAAGTTCGTCGTGGTCATGGAAGAAATTGGCACCGACGAAAATATTGAAAAGTGTAGCAGCCCTGATTTTGCTTCTTGCAGGAGCATTGTGGACGTATAGCAAAGACGGTATGGCAGTGCGAGAACTTTGCCATTTAAATGTGAGAACTGTTTCTGTTGCGACAAATGAAGCTTTCATTGAAGTCTGGTTCTTATTGTTTCTTTTCACTTTCTCTACTGCTTTCTTAGCCTGTCTTCGCAAGATGTCGAGAATGGTGCAGCATACATGGGCAATTGTTGTCCTAGACATATAAAGTAAAGAAGTTTACATCCCTCCGCGGCTACTCATAACGCTCGGGTGCGTATGCTTCTGGACCAATGTATATGGTGAGATCCCAGACACCTCGCCGAACAGTTCCACCAACGAATGTCTGCAGGCCTGTGCGACTACCCAGTCCGCGGTGAGTGCAATATTCTTTCATCATGTTAAGGTACCAGCCGGGCTGACGACCCATCTTCTCGACAAGGAACTTATCGATTTGCTGGGCAATCTCGAGGTCGGACTCGTAAAGGTAACGCACAGGGTAGTAGACTGTTGCAAGCATTAGCCGAATACCAGATTTCGCGTTCATGAACAAGACTCACACTTAACGGCGCTTGGTTCTCGTCGGCCAGGGCGAAGTTCGTAAGCAAGCAGAGCACCTCCCGTACGATCTTGCGGATTGGCCACGTCGTCGAACCCCAATTGCTTGGCACCAAATGTCTCCCACATTTCTGTGGCGGCAAGCTTTACCTCTCGTGTGTATTCTGAGTCCAACGCACCACCGAGGTCTAGATGAGACAAAACTTGGGCGAGTTTGGCCTCTTTGAATCGAACGTAGACTTTCATTCGTGCCTGATCTGGGCTACAGGCATCCCATCCAAGAGCTTCGGGATATCCTGCAAGTGCCGGCTGTGTTTCTCGAAGATTGATGAGATACGTATGCACTGGCTCCCACGTCATCTCGAATCCGCTCGCCTTTAATGTTGCATCAACGACCTCATCTCTCCGGCTGAGACGCCGATCCGGCGACTCAAGCCTGACTTTAGCATCAGGCATTGCGTAAACTTTCAACCGTGGATCGTCTCCTTCCATATCGAATGCAAACACTTGTTGCGTAAGATTTCTGCAGGCTTCCGGTATCCCAGGCGCCGACTCCAAGATCATCTCTGGTCGAATTCTCGCGAGCCATGTCAAATCACAAGGATATCTTGCAAAAAGCCTGGAGAGCCACCTCGAAGTCGCACGGGAGTTGACGGGGTCGCTCTCTGTCCCAGACTTCGCTGATACTGGTTCAAAAGCAAAACGAACAATCATACTTTTGGCTGAGATGCTGATGGAGTATTCGATGGGTGAGAAGTCATCGGAAAGGAATGAGGGCCATTTTGGTAGGCTGGATGTGGGCTTGGGACCAAGAGCGTGGAAATTGTCGAGCAAATCGCTGATTCGCCCAATCAGTGGACTGACAGAGGCATATCCGGCTGCTTCGAGTAAAGTCTTCAGTTGCGGTTCGAGCATGCTCTTCCAGCAGTGCGCATCCCCCTCAGCTCCATACCTCTCAGGACTATGATCTGTGAGAAGTCTTGACTGACCAGTCCCGACTAGATTATAATTCGACCGCAGGTGAGATCCTAGCTTGTTTATCCTCTTTAGAATGGATTCTAGGACGTGAAAGAGTCTGGTCTCAGAGTGTTGGAATATGGCAAAATTATGATTGTCATTATTGTATGGCTTCATGATGGTGGACACAGGTGCTTGAGAGACATCGAATATACGTCTACCAGGCTCGCAGGATATAAAACATCTGACAGGTTGCCCAGGCCTCATCCTGCCACCATTATTAATGTTGAATCATCCGAGAGGCTATGCTCCAACATGCGATATTAAGTTCGGCTCCCAATTACCGTCAAGGCTCTGCGAAGGGCCGGATCATGTCCTCGAATGTGATCTAGCCACTGCTAACAACACGATGTACTCACAAATAGTCCCTATCGTGGAGGCGTTGTGTGTTTCGAGTTTCAACACCGGACTAGTAATGCGGGAATATGGTCAACTAACAATTAGCGTGAGTGCCTTGTGGCTGATCGTTCCCGTTGTTGATCAGCCTTGCTACTAGATGTCTGCGTGTTCAGAAGCCCATACTCGGACACCACATTAAAAATTGCTCTCCAATCGACGACTTTCCATTGAGTATTTCGGCCTTTTCTATTCCAGGAGAGCCAAAATGTAACACGTGGACAACATTTTCATGAATGTCTGCCTGTAGGGCCCAAATTGTTTCACCATTTTCTTCAGCTCAAACAAATCCAGACTTTTCCTAACGTTAGAAAAAAAATCCCAGTGGAAGACCAGCATGGGTTTACCTCTCTGGACATTTGCACTACTCGCCTTTCTCGGATCGCTTGTCGTAGGACGGTTGGGACCTGGCGCTAGGGATTTGAACTCTACGTCTTACACTGGTAACACATTGCGATTTCTCGGGTCGGAACTGCTCGCTTGGTTCCTATGGCGCGTCTTCGTTTATCCGAAGTTCTTTAGTCCTCTACGGCATCTCCCCCGGCCAAGAGTATTGCTCTTCCGTTCTGCAGACTTCAATTGCAAGAGACTAACAGGGATGTAGGGTAAGACTTATCTCACAGATCAATGGGATCGCATGTTGCTTGAGCCAATTGGCGTAATTTTGCAAGAATGGTTAAGAGATATCCCGAACGAAGGCTTGATATGTTTTCATGATCTCTTCAATGTCGAGCGGGTAGTCCCGACGAGTCCGAAGGCGCTGGCAGAGTTGCTATCCACGAAAGCCTACGACTTTGAGAAACCTCCGAATATAAGGTCTCTTCTGGGAAACATACAGGGTTTTGGGCTACTGGTCGCTGAAGGAGAAAATCATAAGGTACGTTGGGCACTCGCCAGATGCCGAAAACTCTCTGACGATAAGAAAATCAGTTCCAGCGGAAGCATTTGATGCCCGCATTTGCATATCGCCACATAAAGACGCTTTATCCAATTTTCTGGACCAAAACGCAAGAACTCACCAATGCTTTCACGAAAGAAACGGAAAAAGCACCTGCAGCCAACCCAAAGGCAGATGAATCCTCAGCCATCATTGATGCAGCCGATTGGGCAAAGCGAGTCACCCTTGACGTCGTCGGCCTGGCAGCTTTTGGTTCCGATTTTAACTCCATTAAGGACCCCAAAAGTGAATTCAACACGCAATATCACAAGGTCTTTGCACCAAACTTCAGAGCCATAATACTCACTTTTCTGAACGTCTTCCTGCCTCCAAGCATCGCTCAAATTCTCCCGATTAAGAAATTGGGAGGCTTTGAAAGTGCGAAAAGGTACATTACTGAGAATTTTCGATCTATCATACGGAAAAGAAGGGAGAAGCTTGACCAAGGCAGCGAGGCGGATCTGGATGTCCTCTCTGTGGCGATGCGAAGTGGAGCTTTCTCAGAAGATGACCTAATTAATCAGATGATGACGTTTCTAGCAGCGGGCCACGAGACCACTGCTAGCACCCTTACATGGGCTGTTTACCTTCTGTGTACGTACCCAGACGTCCAGCAGGAGCTTCGACGGGAGATCAGAGCGAATCTTCCATCTGTGGATACGGACGAGCCTTTCGCAGCCGCAACGATTGATCGCCTGCCATACTTGCAGGCTTTTTGCAACGAGTGCTTGCGCTTCTACTCGCCTATACCTCTCACCCCTCGAGAGGCTATCAGGGATACGACTCTTCTCGGCCAGCCCATCCCTAAAGGAACGAGTGTCATCATTGGCATGTGGGCCATCAATCGATCGGAGGAGCTATGGGGTCCCGACGCCTCAGAATTCAAGCCGGAGCGGTGGCTGAACTCTGAGAAATCCATGACTGGAAGCGCCCAGAGTCACTATGCGTTTCTGACTTTCTTACATGGCTCGAGAAGCTGCATTGGTCAGAATTTTGCGAGAGCCGAAGTTGCAACACTGATAGCTGGATTGGTGGGGAAATTCAAGATGGAGATGGCTGATCCGAAGGAGAAGGTTAAGCTTAGGATAAATATCATTGCGAGGCCAGCCAGGGCGCTGCGGGTTCGTATGAGGGTCATGGATGGCTGGTAGAAAGGTTACAATTTGTTCCGTACTTGTCGCATCTATATGCCGCTTGGCAAAACATACTTGGGTACCTTAACTGGATGTGACGTCAGCTTCAATCTTGGCCCCTGCTTAACCACGTCAATCTAGATCGCGGTCTTTGTCGGATATTTTGGCTATGACACGAGCGACGATGGACGGCCAGCCTGAGACAATTTGAAGCTGCTAGTGCTGCCGTGATTGCATTCAATGGAACGTGGCACTAGTGAGGAGTTCCCGCGGCTAGCGCTAGCAGTGAAATTAAGACCCATTCGCCTTTCTGTGGGGCTGACTTTCCAACCTCGCAAACACCACAATTGCCAATCAAGAAACAAATAAGTAGGTACCTAGACATCTTTGGGGGGCGAGAGTTACAACATATTTGGGTGCGCAATGACCTATTCCCTGCCCCTCTTCTTCACAGGAAATATGTTGTCCATTCACTGCTTTCAAGCTTTCCTTCTACCTGAACACCCTTGCACCTGTCATGCCCAGTCCGCTGTGAATTTAAAGTATGGGTACCAGGATTCCTGCAAGTCCAGGTGAGAATGAGACTCGCTGCTGGTCAGATGCAGATGCATCGTCGATAAGATCCAGAACACCACTTCGACAAACTCATTGGATACCTGGTTATGAAAGCCGCCCGCAATCCTCCAGATTCGAAACACCTGAGCCGCATCCCGCTTCGCCAAGGGTCTCTGAATCAGATGATGGCTATTATTGTGTAGGAGAATGGAACGAGAAACGTGGATCCGGCATGACCACGATGACAACAACAACGCTCCCTGAACCGGCGGAACTACGGACCAGTCTGCTCATGCCGCATATGTCGGCGAGATTCAGCATACTAAGAGATCAGCGCTCATCAAAGTTGAACTTCGAGCGAGACAGCGTAATGGAAGCCAAGGCCTCCCATCACATATCCCGTTTGAAGTTCGACCGAGACATTACACCACCAGCGAGGGCGTCGCGCCGAACGTCGAGGTTGAATCTCGATATTGATGGAAGATCAGCCGCCAGAATCTCGCAACGAACTTCGTGGCTTGACTTGGGCTTCAGCGGACAGAGGACATCGCACCTGACGGAAGCGGATGAGGTACTAAGCCAGCCAGAGTACGGAAGAGAGAACTGGAGCCATCCTCCCGACAAGAATGATGTGAAAGTCGCAGTCCGCGATGGCTTTGAGACGGAGACCGAGAAGGGCGATGGCCACGACGACTCGACCTACCCTCCCTTCAAGACCGTGTTGTTCATCATCGCTGCACTTGACTTGGTGTTTTTCCTCATCGTCTTGGTAAGTAGGGTCTTGAAGATATCAAGACACCTATACTGATGCATAGTAGGACGGAACAATTATCGCCACCGCTATACCACAGATCACTGACGAGTTTCGCTCTTTACTCGATGTTGGCTGGTACGGCAGCGCCTACATGTTACCAGAATGTGCCTTCCAACTACTTATGGGGAGATTATACACGTTGTACTCGCCCAAGGTAGTTTTCTTGTCTGTAATTGGCTGCTTTGAGATCGGATCGGTGATTTGCGGAGCTGCTACTAGCTCTCCTATGTTCATCTTCGGGCGTGCTATCGCAGGCCTCGGCTCATCTGGCATATTTTCCGGAGCTGTTGTCCTCATAACACATATTCTACCGCTCCACAAACGACCTGCACTGCAAGGGATGATAGGTGCAATCTTGGGCATCGGCTCCGTGCTTGGACCTCTACTTGGCGGGATATTCACCGAACGTCTGTCTTGGAGATTCTGTTTCTATATTAACATTCCTATTGGACTTTTCGCCATGCTAGTACTCTTTTGGAAACTGAAAATTCCAAACCCAGTAAACAGACGGAGCACTTTCATATTGCAAGACTCGGTCCCCCATCGGCAACACAGCAATCCTCAAACAGCGATAAGGCAATCCTTCTCCCACCAACTTCTTCAACTCGACCCTGTTGGAACATTGCTATTCCTGACAGGCATCACGTGCCTCCTCCTTGCTCTCCAATGGGGAGGAATCTATGGCTGGCGCAGTGGACGAGTAGTTGCCTCGCTAATATTTGCCGTGCTCTCGGTTGCCGGCTTCCTATTCTTACAAGACACGGTCCCAACTCGCCTGCTCAAACAAAGGACCATTGCCACAGCTATGATAACTCAATTCTGCATAGGCGGCTGCATGCTCTCTACAGTCTACTACCTACCAATCTGGTTCCAAGCGATCAAGCACGCCAGTGCCATCCACTCAGGAGTGATGAGTCTCCCGCTCATCATCTCCCTCGTGTTCGCCAGTATACTTGGCGGACTTCTTATCTCTCGTATTGGATATTACACACCTTCGATGATTGTTGGCACTATCTTCATCATGATCGGAGCCGCTCTCATGACGACTTTCCAGCCGGACTCAAAAGACGCGCAGTGGATAGGGTATCAAATCCTGTAAGGCCCCGTCTCGAACCCTACAGCTCGGTGATTCCTCTAACAAGACACTAGGGTTGGCGTCGGCCAGGGCCTCTCAATGTCTCAAGCCAGCCTGGCCGCCCAGACCGTCTTGCCGAAACAAGAAGTACCAATGGGCGTAGCGCTCATGCAGTTCTCCCAACAATTCGGCGGCGCAATCTTCCTCTCCATCAGCGAGACAATCTTCTCCAACGGTTTGGTATCGCGTTTGAAAGCCGCGAATATCCCTGGTATCGACGCGAAAGCGGCATTGTCTGCCGGTGCTACTGATCTAGCCAAGAACTTCCCTGCGAATGATCTTGGCGAGGTGATTGGGGCCTACAATGGAGGAGTCACGAGTGTGTTTTGCGTTGTTGCTGTCTTGGCGGCTGTGGGAATCTTGGCGTCGCTTGGAGTGGAGTGGAGGAGTGTTAAGAGAAAGGCGGGTGATAGGAGATAAAAGGCTAAGAAGGTGGAGATTGGATGATTGGAGTTGTGGCACGTGGTTTAGAAGTACGCCATATATGTATTGTTTAGTGTGTGAATTTACACCCGTGAGAAGCTCATGATATCATATCTGCTCGCGACAAAATACGGAGGCATTTGATGAAGTCTTTTCTGCAATTCATCCCCCAAGCAGGACTTTCACTATTACCTGTGAGATCTGCTTCAGTCTAGAGCGTGAAACAAGCCCCTGCGGAATGACTGTGCCAAACAAAATGCAGAACAACTCCATAAAAACCCGTCCTAGTCTACGACATTGCAATAGCTACGAGGCCTATCGAGGAGGAAAGGGAGGTCCTCATCGAGCTTCCTCATCAAATATCAACGGCTCTCTTTTCCCTTATCGAGCCTTTCCCAGGTCAGAAGAGCTCGCACGCCTTGTAAACAAATGAATAACGACAGAAGACCATACCGTTTGGACAAGAAGGCTAAGTACGTATACTCATTCCCTGATAAGAACCGTATACTGTCCCCTTTCATATACATCGCAGCCTACCTTTCCCACCCCGATTGGCCTATCAATCAGCTTCATACCCCTTTGAATGCGATATCCCAAGACAAAATATACCAATCAATCAATCCCTCAACCAAGCAATCACTCCACCAACGGATCAACCCACCCTCAAACCAGCGGGCTGGACCATAGACAGCACGCCTAGCACCCAAAGATTGCGCTCACCCTCTCACCCCATCCCCCCCCGCCCAACCACAATCGACTCCCACAGTCCGCGCGCGGCGCAGCGGAGTCGACAGCTGAACCGTACCGCTGGCTGCATTACTGGGATCTGTAGCCTACCATCCCCGGCCGGGAGGAGGGGTGGAGGGGGGAAGTGGGAGGGATGAGGTGTTATACTATCCTCCTGGACAACGCCGGGAAGTGCGGACGCCGGTTCCGTATGCTCTCGTGCTTTAGGGTTGCAGAGTCTGGGTTCTCCTTTGGTAAGAGGGGAGCCCCAGCTAGGGGGATGGTGCTGTTGAGGGTATGGGAGAGGTAGGATTGTATGATGCCAGTGTAGTATGTTTTCGTGAGATGTGAGACGGAAGGGTTTCGTAAGGGGTAAGGATGGCGGCTGCAGCTCGGGGTTGGTGGGGCTGGGTGTGCTCTTATGGGTGGTGTAGTGGAGGGAGGGAAGGAGGCAGGGATGCTGGAAAGGGGGGGTTGATAGTGTAAGGGTCGATTGCGAGGGGGGAGAGCTGTCTGGGTTTGAAGGATTAATGGGGGTTGATGTGATTGGTGATTGGGTGGCGGGGTGGGATGGGGGGATTGGGATCTGATCGACGATGGGAGAGACGGGGCGTGCAGTGGGCCTTTTACGAGACTGTCCGGGTAAGGAGTAGAGATAGCGATGGTGAAGAAAGAGATTGTTGGGGCATGATCAGGGCGATGTTGTTCTCTTCGGACGGACAATCTCTGGTTGGCTATCTTGAGAAAGTGGAACATTGACGAGACATGGATGAAGTAGGGTGGTGCAGTTAATGGATGCATTGCACGAACGAGGTTCCGGTTTGGACACAATTTCGTTGAGAGTTTCCTACACATTATTTTACAAAGGCATATAGCATTGGTATCCGCATCTAAATCTCAAATGGACTGCGTGGCCTCTTCGTCAAGGCCCGCCATGGTTGGATCACTGAACTGAGTGCTCTCGAAGGACCAGTCCTTGTCATTGCACACAGTCCGAGTGTTGCGTGCCTTGTCCTTACGTATGCGGCGCTGAAAGTCAATGTGCCAAGCCATGGGCGTTGGGAACTCGTGGTTTCTGCATTGGACATGACTTGGTGAGTGTCCCAGGAACGGTCATGAATGGATTGAAAGTCCGACACATTTGAGGAAACACAGTCGATGGTCGCAGGTCGATTGTTTCTGACTGGGCCGGACGAAAGTGCGCGACTTCTTGGCATGGACATGAAAGCTCCACCAACTTCCGCAAGCCCAGCGTCTGCTCCCTCGGAACTGATCGCGGTCATGAGTATCGCGCGGCTCAGAAGGGGTTATTAGTATTGTAGGCCAGGTGAACATGGTGTGCTCGGAAAAATAGAGTATTTGATGGTTTGTAAACTATTGACACGGCTTTTATTGTCTTTCGTCGAGCTTTCCGAGGCTCTAGGACGGTGTCAAGTGGTATCATGATGTGCGGAGGAGCACAATAGCCAATTATGCCAGTTCAGGCAGGCCGAACCCGTTCTGGAGCAGCAAGAATCCCATTTATAAAAGGCCTCCGTGCTGCATCTCGTCGAACATTACATGTTGACTATCATGTACCAGCCAAGGATGGTAATTCCTCCTCTCAATCGAGAGCCAGCCGCCAAATCAAATATGGCGTGCTCTGTCGACCGGATTCTCAAGCATGGCGGTAGAAGGGCTGTGAGAGCGCCGGGGTGCCCCTCGGGCGGGGCCTTTGTGAAGACGTTTGGTGCTCGGTCGGGGCCTGACATATCATCGATGTTGGCATTTGCCCTCCTCATCTAACAGCCAGAGGCCCATCTCCTTGGCACCCTTCTCTTTGGTCAATTGTTTTGGATCCCAGTTCAGATGGATCGAAATGCGGTCCCTCCCTTGCCTCTGCAGCTCGGCCAGGTTCTGGTCATATTGTTTCCTCCGGTTTTTCAGCAGGTGCCCGCTCACCACCTGAGTCTGGTCCAGCAACCTTACATTCAGTTCCGAACGCGAGCTGTATCTGTGCAGCAGCATGTCTGAAGTGATGCCGGTGGGGTACTGCTCCACCAGCCTAGCTCGCCCGTCGTTCAGCAACACGTCCATGCCTCGCTGGTCGTCCTTGAAGGAGATCAACCGCCAGAAGTATGTCCTCCATCCGGATTCAAACACGTTGAGCATGTCTTGCCATAACTTGATTGTGAACTCATTCGATTTCATCCAGAAGACGCCATTGCAGACGGGAGGCACTCGAGGCCCGCGGCGCCACACGTCCCGAAAGGCGTCCTTGGTCGTGTAGAATTCGCGACTGTCGGTGCTGAAGACAATGTCGACGGCGCGATCGGGTATCAGGAGAGGGGATTGGAGGAATAGGGTGTCCGCGTCAAGGAAGAGGATGTCGAAGCCTGTGTGGAGAATGTCGAGGAAGAATTTGGGGCGCTCCAGCATCATCTTCTTGAAGTCGGCGGTGTCGTAATGCAGGTTCTCGTATGTACTGACGGAATACAGGGAAGGGTCGTAGTAGGTGTTGAAGCCTCTCCTCTCGAGGGTGGCCTTGACATTTTGGTCGAGGGCCCAAAAGACAATCTTGGAGGCATCGAAGGTGGTGTTCTTGAGAGAGCAGAGCATATTATCGGCCCAAAACATCATGCCATCGTTGACCGGTACGACAACAAGAGTGTTGTTGAATGTGTGGTTTTGCAAGAGTTGCCTGGTGTCCTGGTTGATGTGAGGCACACGAGGCGTCGAGGGTTTGATGGGCTGCGACACGGTCACATACAGGGAAATGGTAATGACAGCAAAAGAAAAGGCCAGGGCCAGCAGATGCCTGCGCATTGTTGAAAGCCTCTGCATCGAGGAAAGAATGATAGGGGGGAGTGTAGCGAGTAGGTAGGGAAAGTTGAGTACAAGTTTGGGGATTGAGGGTTGAACTTCTAGACGCAGGGTCAGGAGACTCAGCGCTGCACCACTGGCTCTGGGCCGCTCCACCAAAAACACTGAGCTGTCTTTCAGGTATTCTACCACGTTCCAGAATAGTCTAACCAGAAAATACTTGCCGACGAGAATATAGAATAGCTGTTTCTTTATATTTCTTGTATATAATATATACTCTCAAAGAGTGTTGATCAATCTGTAGGTTGATTTCCGTAAAGCGACTTTTCCCAGAGAAAGCTTTCAGCCTTACGATAGCGGTCCAGACTGACATTCTTTCAGGTACTTACCTTAGCTAAGGGCTGACGGCCTGAGCCGTTTTGCTTTAGATAGGCTCTTGGCAGGCTAGAAGGCTAGCCGGGAAATTCAGATTTGCATGAGGCGCCCCGTTTGCGGTTGGAATTCCCCCATCGTCCAAAACACGGGGATCTTGTTCTAAGGCATCAGCCCCCTAGAAACAGCACGCGCGGGTCGCGACAGTAATAGGCTGCAAGCGCAAATTGAAAGACGAAACAGGAGTCAGGAGGATTGCTTGCTGTTGCCATCAGGATCGTAGGAAGCCATGATCGATCTGTCTTTAGGAATAGTAGGAGCCATTAATCTAACATACCACTGGTTAAGTTACGAATTTCCAGCATCGTACACCGGCTGAAAGGAAAAATTGAAAGCCGCCAAAATTCAAGCCGTTCTGCAAACTGGGTGGCCAACAGGAATTCTGGCCGCATCGCTACGCCTGTTGTTGACCCCTTTTTCTTCCTTTGTTCTCGAACACGAAGGATTCGAAGCTGTGAAGCTGAACGAAATTTGCTTATGTGGAGTAGTTGTCTATTGCAAGCACGGTGATAGGTCCAGATTACTCAGCCCTCGGCCGAGGTTTCATACACTTTTTCGTTTCATTACACCCGTTTCAATGACACATTGAGTCGTCGACTTTGCATAAGGTAGGTATTACATCACTCTTTGCTCGGCCGAGCTGCCTCGGCCGACATGCATGGACCTCTTCCGATGTTCGCAGCTGTCCTATTGTATATAAGTTGAGGCACTTGGGGAATGTTCGCATGATACGGCGGTCATGAGAGCCAACTCCGAGAGATGTCTGGAAACAGTTGGGAAGTGGCTTAAGCGGTGGTATGGTACTAGAAAGATGCACGACTAATATTGTTTATGGGAAAGCGTGTGTTTAAATTGCATGCTGTGACCAATCACATGCGAGATATACAAGCAGCCCTGTTCAATATAATACCTGACCTGTTAGACTACCCGCATCAATGATTTATTACAATGTTCCAGGGTCTTTCCAGATCTCAATTTTCCATTCAGGTGGTGCCACCCTCGAGGCTTCCCAACTAATGACTCGACAATCAACATATCTACTCCTACGAATACGGTACATGCTCACCCATCAGCAATAGGCCAACTTCGACTCGATTAGACATTTCAAAGGACCCGCGCGCCTCTTTGCACTTTGCACTCCTCCACCCACTTTACCCACTTTCTTCCACCAGCTTTCCTCCAAACTCGATACATTCTCTCGAAACATGCCCTGCACAATACCACCTAAGCACACTGCGCTTATGCAGTAACTCACACTCCACACACTCAGCCTCCTCGTGCCTTCCTCTGCGCTTCTTGTTGGGCCCCCACCGCTCCACCTCTTCTGCCATGGGTCTCCACGCGTGGACGCTCAGATGCATACCGGGCTTAAGCATCGTCGCCCTATTCATTCTCATTCTTTATACCCTGACGCCTTTGGCACCTCCACCTCCAACGTCATGCCCACACCGTTACTACAAATCTTCCCCAGCGGACACACACTGCGACCCCCTGGATCAGCTCTCGTGGCTGCAAACTATATTCGTCATCTACAACGTCTTCATTCACCTTCTGGCAGCCCTCTTCCCTGTTCGCCTCTGCTGGTCTCTGTGGCAGATCACTGGCCAAGTACAAGACCTGGTATCTCAACACATCACCACTCTCGGTGTCGATACAAAGTCGCGGACCATTGGCTCCCCAGCCTCCTCGCTCTCCCCGATCGAGACCTCTTCCATCGCCTCGTCCGACACGTTGTACTTCGATAACGACGAGGAACAAGATAGCAAGGTCGCCCCGGGAATGGTCACCCATGCTATCCTCTTGCCCAACTACAAAGAAGACGTTGACACCTTCCGGGAAACACTGGATGTGCTTGCCAGTCATGCACAGGCAAGATCGAGCTACGATGTGAGTACTACATTTCATTAGATTATCCGCTTCCATGTGATTTTCGACCTGTCCAATTGGCTGACTTCTTTCTGCCGAATAGGTTTGGCTTGCTATGGAGGAGAAAGATAACACTGCCCTTGCAACGGCAAGTACCCTCGTCGAAACATATGCCAAATTCTTCAGGAATATACGGTATACCATGCATCCTTCAGGCCTCCCAGGAGAAGTTCAGGGCAAGAGCAGTAACATCAGCTGGGCGGGAAAGCGGGTCTCGGAGTCAATCAAGGACTTGAAAGCGAGGCAAAATTGTGTAATGACGGTCATGGATGGTATTTGTGGCCCCGCCGCGTTTGAACGATGGACGTAGGCTGATGGTCTTTTTTTTCCAGCTGACACGCATCTGTCGTCAAACTTTTTCGCTCAGCTTACAAAGCTTCATTTTGAATACCCTGAGACCGCCAACACTACCATATACGCGGCTCCTATCATCTTCGATCGTAACGCCCACAAGGTCCCAATCCTTGTTCGCCTTGCGGATATTGTGTGGTGCGCTGCCGGTTTGTCTGGCTTATATCCTGGCTCGACAATCATAATACCAACGTCGGTATACTCCCTACCGTTGACACTCGTGGAAGAGGTTGGTGGATGGGACACCAACGCCATGTCCATAGGCGAGGATCTCCACATGTACTTGAAGTGTTACTTTGGCGTAGGTGGACGGCTTACCAGCAGGGTTATTTACAGCCCAGCAAGCCAGAGCAACGTGGCGAGCGATGGAGCTGGGTACCGCGGATGGATCAAGAGCATTCAAGCACGATATCGTCAAGCGATGCGGCATATGTGGGGCTCTTTGGATTCCGGTTTCGCTATTGATCAAGCAGGACACCTGGCAAGTCGTTTGATGCGGAATAACTCCGACGGCCCGTTTCCAGGACCGACATGCCCTTCGCTAATGTCCATGTTGATGCTGGTCCATCGCCTCTTTGAAGCCCACTTTCTGACCGTCCACCTTTTCATCCTCCTCTTATCGGGCGGCATCTATCAGCTTTTCGTCTCTCCCAAGGATACGCCTCCCCTAATTCTTAGCTCCTTGAACCTGTCAGGAAACCTCCGCGCTGGAGCCTTTGTTCTGATGCTCTGTGGCTTCTTTGCCTACGAATCCTATCACAATGTTTGCGTCCGCGCGAGAGAAGACGAAATGCGGAGAGCTCAGCTGTATCAACGCATGCGGGGCGATATCAGCAAGTTTGGCAAGCGAGGCTTTACGCACTGGATCCAGTACATCATGTTCCCGATATCGGGCATCATTTTCGTCACGGTGCCATCGATATTGGCTCAGCTGGCCCATTTCAGGACCGATAAGCTCGAGTACGAAGTTAGCTTGAAGCCGAGCGTCATGTCTTCGAGGCTGTTTGAGCTGTTGGATGTCGAGCAAGGTGTGGAGGAGCACGAGCTGGAAGATGAGCCTGCTTCGTTCCGGTGAGGTGACGGACAATGGGTCGTGGATACAGAGGCGGCACAGCGGTTTTTACTAGCTCCCCGACCATTCTAAAGTTCAGTACATACTTCTTGGGCGTCCGAGGTCGGTGACCTTGGAGTTAGATGTGTTGGGGAAATGTTTCTTACATACGGCGACGCACGTGCCTCAGTGAGGCCGTTACCCTAGAATTAATTAATTAATACCATTGAGAAAGCTGTTTCGGGGTGGGAAATTAGTGGCCTGGTACTGAAGAGAATTTCCAGTTCACTACCGTCTGTCTTGTGAGGACTGGGTCTTGCCGTCTCCCCCGTAGGGATATGTTGAGTAGCTGGGAGCAGGTACGGTCAGCGCTAGACGCAAAAGGACATTAGTCATCAGTTCGGGGACCTCCACCAGCTCCACCAGCTCGACTTTCAAAGCTTGCCACAGCTTACGATACGATTACGTTGGATACTTTCTAACTACCTCATCCATCCCTACGCATTAAACAAACGTCGTGAAAATAATCCACAAGGTCGCACGACAGTCTCAGACTCAATCCTCCACGTGCACAACAATGATGCCCTTCTTCCCTTCCTAACCCACCCGCCTCCCTCCGCTCAATCCGCCACTCCACCCTCCCCCAGCTCCACCTCCACTTCTCCACCCCCACACCCTTCCACCTCCATCCCCCCCACTCCTGGACCCACAACCACTCCAGCAACCTTCCACCACCCTCTCCCATTCCCCTTCCCTCCTACTCTCAAAATGAACCACCCCTTCCACCCCCCCCTCCGCGCCTCCGGCCGCTACATCCTCGACACCCACTCCACGCGCCTGAAACTCTGCTCCGTAAACTGGTACGGCGGCTCGGACGAGCTTTTCACGCCCTGCGGCCTCGACATCTCCCACCGCTCCACCATCGCCGCCACGATCCTCGCCCTCGGCTTCAACTCCGTCCGCCTGCCCTACAGCGACGAGATGGTCATGCTGAACCCCGTCATCCCGGTCAATTTACTACAAGCCAATGAGGATCTGATTGGGATGCGGGCGCTGGATGTATTTGCGGCGGTGGTGGGGGCGATGACGGCGCGGGGGATCGGGGTCATTGTGAATGATCACATCACGCAGGCGCAGTGGTGCGACGGGATGAATTTGTGCGATGCGAGTTGGCATAATGAGTCTTTGCCGCTGTGTCGGGTGCGGCAGACGGAGGAGGAGTGGATTCAGCATTGGGAGGTCGTGATGGGGCGGTTTGTCGGGGATCCGTGGGTTATTGGGTGTGATTTGCGGAATGAGGTCAGGGGCTTGTGGGGCACGATGACGTGGGGGATGTGGGCCGCGGCGGCGGAGAGGTGCGGGGAGCGGTTATTGAGGTTGAATCCGGAGTGGTTGATGGTTGTGGAGGGGGTGAGCAGTGCGAATGATTTGAGCGGGGCGAGGGCGCGGCCGGTGAGGTACAGTGTGCCTGGGCGGGTGGTCTATTCGAGCCATGTGTATAGTTGGAGCGGGTGGGGGAGTTTGGTACCGTTTAACAAGAGGAGTTATCCGAGTTTTGTGGAGGAGATGAGGCGGAATTGGAGTTATTTGCTCGAGGAGGATATCGCGCCGGTTTGGGTGGGGGAGTTTGGCGTGGGTGGGAATCCGGCCGGGGGGGACAGGCATTACTGGGTGAACCTGATGAGGTATTTGGAGCATGTGGATGCGGATTTTGGGTATTGGGCGTTGAACCCGAGGAAGCCGCATAAGAATGAATTCGAGAGTTACGGGTTGCTGGGGGATGATTGGAGGAGCGAGAGGGGAGGGTTTCGGTTGAGGGATATGAAGCGGTTGATGAGGAGTGAAAAGGGGGGACCGTTGATAGGGGAAGGGGCGTTTGGGGTTCAAGATGAGAAACGTGATGAAGGACCAGATGAGAAAAAGGCGATACGATGAAAGGAGCCGGGACTCAGATTGCTCACAGTGTACATAGCATCGATTGGATATTATCAATAAGAGCAAATTGATAAGTGAAGGTTTATCCATGGACGCTCAAAAACGCTGAAGAAATCATTGGGGATGGGAGAATGTGAGCAAGGTAAAGCCCGTCTTTATCTTACTTAAAACAATACCAAAATGCAACGTAGAAACTCGACACCCTTGAAATCCCTAAAAAGTACGGCTCCACCACCACCGTCTCGACCACTTGAACATTCCTGCCGGGCGCACAAGACTTTGGGCGGACCCTGCAAGATCGCAAGCTTATGCCAGAAAACTTTTGACTTTATATCGGGCAGGCATCATCTATAGGTCTCATCTATAGAGCCTCGGAGGGACAGGGCGATCCCGAGCATGATGCCGTAGGCACGGCCAGTAGCTAAGCATTCGCCAGTGTGCGGCCAGCAAGGTCCATTGAACAGTCGTAAGCGGTCCAGCCTGGCACCCTGGTAAGAAGAATGCCTAGGCGATGTTGGGCTGCGAATTCGCGGCACGTGCCACTGCTGCTGCATGATCATCTCTTGGTGCACAACCAGCGCCCAGCTGCTTGGATAGCTAATCCAACATGGGAGCGTTGGAGAGAATCACACTATAATCTTAGGGCAGGCCGACAAAGTCAGAGAACACGTTTGTCGGCGCAGTCTGGACTTGGGGAGTGGACAGCTTGCCACACATGACAATATCATCACCCAACGGCTGCCACTTGACATTCTGGAACCTCACAGCAGGCGCCGGCCTGCCAGTATGATCGTGCCTCGCAGCAGGACTAACCCCCACGCCACCTCTTCCGAGATAAGTGGGTGCTATAGTGACAATGACGGAGTCGATGAGGTTAGCATTTTCAGGCTGCAATAGGTCATTGATGACCATGCCGCCGCCTTCGATCATCACGCTTCTGATACCTTCGGCAGCCAATGCTTTCAGAATAGCTTCCCATCTCAGCCTCCATTTCTTGTCAAACTCACTCAAACCAAGGTATTTGCCTCCGTAATACTTGAGCATATCCAATCGCATTGGGTCCAAAGCAAAATCTGGCGCCATGATCACCCAGGGCCCCCTTCCCTTGCCACGACTAACCGTCTGTAAGATCTTCGATGCCGGGGTGATCATCCACCGCGCTCCTGGGTCGATGATTACTGGGCGAGGCTGCCCTTCCCAACCCAGGCCTCCATAGCCACCAGCGCCCTTCAATCGGCAGTTTAGAGCTGGGTCATCTGCTGTCGCTGTACCCACGCCGATGACAATGGCGTCATGTGTCGAACGGAGGTAGTGAGTCATGGCTTTGGATTCTGGACCAGACAGTGGAGTCTGCATACCGGGGGCGAGTGCTAAAGACGAGTCCATTGATGTCCCGTAGGTAAGGGTGACATGTGGGAAGCCTCCCTCCTTTAGGACGGGGTCCACGGGCGGTAAATATGGCTTGAGAAAGTGGCGTGCTTCTTCTGGGTAGTGCAAAGTATCTGGTGGGAGGCTGATGTGATCGGTGAGAAATGGGTCGACCATATTGGCATCGCCGTTGTCCCGGTTTTGCGGATGTGCCACACTCTCGTCCCGGACGATACCATTACCGTGATCGTACTTGTATCCTTCATGTACCCGAAGCTCCTCAGAATAGTTCTGTCGCCACGTCTGGGAAGCATTGCGAACATCGTTACGATTGAGAAATCGTCCACCGGCCGCTTCCAAATTCTGCATGTTCTCGTTCATGACAGTGAAAACAGAGGCGGGCATGTAGCCCTTCATCACCTCCGACTTGGCAATCTCCATCAGCACGCTCGTCCTCTTGATCTTGTCGATGTGGTCCAGGTCATGAGTATGCTCAGTCTCGTCCCCAATTCGCAGGATCGTGTACCCAGAAAAGCCACCCACGTAACGGATGGTCTTCAGTCTCATCTGGCATGTTCCACCTTCCCGTATCTGCTTCTTCCGAGTCGGTTGCCCTTCTCGTTTAGGTGTGTCCTGCTTTGGGGTGTACGTAGGCCGCTGTAGCCGACAAGCATAGTAATCTGTAACGTATCTCCCACTTTTGTCATGACCTGCTTTATGCTGTCTGACCCAGATGTTGTCAACATAAGGCCAATATCGATCGAACTCTTCGGTCTGAAGCTCGATCTTGTCCTTCATTTCGAACAGTCGCTTCCTAATATCAGCAACGTTCGAAGGCGGATGTCTAAGATCCCTCATGGTCCTACTCGGCAAAGGTGTGGAGTCAGTGCAGCATGCCATTGATGGCTGATCCACCCCTTCATGTATATCCATCCGACGGTCATTGGGTATCATGCCAACACTCGCTGCTTGCATGTCTTCCATCATGCAGGATGGTCAAGCTACTTCGGATGCTATCGCATTTTCCACGCCCATAGTCTACCACAGGTAGCGAGTTGTTGGGACCATAACAGCTAATCAACAAGCTCGCTGCACTACGCGGACGCGAGCTTTTCCAAGAGAGGCTGAGGCACTGGAAAGCTGTAGACCTGTGAGACACCATTTTTATCAGTCTTCGAGCGTGTGAACAACTTTTCTTTCAAAAGCACTTACCTTGAAGAGCGGAAGCTGAAATGTCGAAGATGGTTGAAGTGAAGAAGCTCGGAATTTTAGCGGGTGTGCGTTCTACAGCCACCACAGTGCTTGAATACGCCGAGATACGGGATTTAATCCGGGGTGCTCCGCAGCGGTATGGCCAAACAGCCTATAGATCTAAGAAATGTCACGATATTGTTCTATTGCAATCACAGTTGCTGTGCAAGCTTTGCCGCTGAACATCACGTAGTGACCGTCGGCTGCGAGATATATCATGATAGTTACTATGGGTATTTGCCTGTGTAACACCTTTTAATGCTTGCTCGATTAAACATGCTAATGCTAGGCTGTATTTGTGTTTTCGATGCTCAAGGGGGGGGGACACAGGCAAGATGTGGAGACATGGTCTCGTAGAGGCCAGATATCGGCATCGTATGGGCTCAATTGCCATTTGCAAAAAGTTCCTTCGGCATCAATTCCTGACGATGCTCTGCACGATGATCCACTTCATCATCGTCTGGTTCCCGAATCACAATGTCGATCTCGTCGGCTCTTTCGCTCGTGTTTTCATCAGGTGCCTGGTTCGAAAGTCCCAGGTGGGCGAGATTCTTGTTGCGTTTCGGTTTCAATTGCAACTTCGTTCCGATTGGATAGTAGTATGCCCCTTTGTCTAAGCGATCCATCACTTTGCCACTACCATTTACTGCCTCGGAGTCATGTAGTGCGAGCGCGATCTCCTTGTAAGGGTGATTCACAGACATGACCTGGCGCCCAACCTCGTACGAGCGGTGGTGTTGGTAGCGATAAGCTGGAATTCCGGCTTGGTTTGTGTGAGAATTGAGGCCAGAGTCTTCTGCACTTTCTGTACCATCATAATTTCTCTTTACAGCTCTGGCAGAGTCTAAGTCCTTGGGAAGGTAGAATTCATGTATTTCCTCTACCCCTTGCTCTTGCGGGACAATGGTCCCAACATCCATACGTATATCATGGGTGGTGGCTGAGGGGATCGGATTCCCAGAGAATTTTGTAATAATGTAGTACCCAGAGTCTGTTGTGGAATCAAGATCGGGTTTGACAGGGTATGAGTTCAGAAGCCTGACATCCGGCTTTGTGGGGTGTTTTGGACGCTTCCAAGCTTCGGTTTCTGCTGGGGTTGACGCAGCACCACGAAAGTTGGACTCGTTGTCAGGGCCTGTATATACGTCGTCTGGATTAGCTAAATCAAAGCCCTTAACAATATGCCGCAGAATATTCATTGGGTCCTCTCTTGACGTATCGGTAGGACGTCGGAACTTTGCTGCACTAGGAGGTTTTGGGGGAGTCCTTGATGCGTTTGCATTTGCTTCAGCTGCTCGCGCCTTGGCTTCAGATGAGATATATTCGGTTCGACGTAGGAAGCTGTGGCCTCCGGTGCTGAACTTGGGCTTTCCAAGCTCAGACAGAGGGCGGAGGAGGCTTTTGTCTTTAGGGTGGGTCGGCGGTATGGCTAAAGGGGCCTGTATAGCTAGCACAGTGTCAGCTCACATACCCTACATCATCAATCATATAGACTTGTCCGCGTACAGCTCTCATCGCCGTCGAAGATGCCGGGCATGCCAACAAGATCGATTGGCATTCCAAGCTCGGCATCTGCTTCAATGTTCAGGGGCTGTTGTCTGGCCATGCGTGAGGAGAAGGCGGCTGAAGTGTAATAGTTGAGTCCATCGATAGGAATGTTAAGAAGTTTAGGTGCCCCTGGCGGAGGCGGGAGGGTGTTCTCATATCGAATGCGGGCAATGTAGTCCTGATGGTACCCGCGCTCGGCAGGGCGTGCTGCCGGAGCTGACATCTAGCTGTCAAGTGCAAAGTCGTATCTGAAATCAATTTCTTCTTTGGGGTCAACAAAGGCGCATCCAATCGCCTCGATGGGTAGCTGAATATCTTTTTTGGGTTGAGGTTCGCTGGAGGGTTTGATTGGGGGGGGTTTCTGGGCTGTAGACAGTGAGCAACGCCTAGGTGAAGCGCGGAAATTTTATAACTTACCAGGCTTGGGTATTGTCTTGTCGCTAGCCGAGGTGGCCTTGGTAGCTGAATCTTGGGCACTTTGTGAATTGACCGCTGTGCAGTCGAAGCAAGTCAGTACAGAGTCTCAGAGTACATAAGATCAGTATTTCGAAAAGGAGCTAGACCGCATTGGTAAAGAGGGTTACAGACGCGGCATCTTTCCCCACTAGCACATTAGGCAGGCACTGGTGCATCTGTTCCTCTTTGGTGGTAACAATCAAAGGGAATTGGACAATGTATGAGATGTGTGCCAGACGGGAATGTCAAATGATCAGGCAGACATTTCAGCATGCAAATAATACAAGCCTGGTTGAAGTAAGATTCTCTCGACATATCTACGCCGTTTCAATTATGCACAGAAGCAATCCTGGCGTCCGTTTTGTAGGAGTCAAGAGAATGGCCAATTATAGCTCATCAAGCGTGCCTCTACCCGCATTGTGCCATATGCACTGCTACCATGCCCACATACATTTATAAGCCAATAGTCGAGCTCCAAGACGATCGTACTCTACCCTTCCGATCCAGCTGTCGTTAGTTCCACGCAACTTGCCGAACACGCTGCCACCTTTCCACACCACACCTTGGGGATCGAGCTCTCTGGGTGGAGTTCCGATTAGGATATCTTTAACGTACTCAGGCCTGAGTGTCTTCAATCTCTCTTCTAGGAAAGCGTAAAAGCCTGGGACTTGCGAGCCACCCCCAATGACCATGACACTGCTCAGAAAGTCACGAGTCTTCCGGTCGTCGCTTCGGGCTCCATGGGCGATCGAAGTGAGAATAGCTGAGTCCAGATGGATGGATGGAAGAACGTCATCTCGAATCGAGGTCGCAAGAGGGTTCGTCGATGTGTTGACATCTCCAGGTGGAGCAGGTGTATCATCGTCCTCCGGCGCCGGAGAGCCGATGGCAGATGAGGACAGGCGGTCTGCATCGTTCACCTTTTGAAAAAGACTCGGCACTTGCTTTGTAAAAGCCGAGCCACTCGTTTCTGCAGGTGTTTCAACTTCCGTATGGCCATTGGTTGCAGGTGGGGGGCTTATCAATGAGATGACGGCTGACTGTGCGGAGGACACGGGATCGTTAGGCCCACCCTCGTAAAGGTCCGAAGATGGCTCGATCAGCTTCCTCCTACCCTTCATTTTCAAGGAATTGTCAAAAACCGTGGGCTGGAAATAGCCTTGGGGCGCCAGAAGCACCTCGTCATATGTCTTCATGGTATACTTTCTGGTATCCTGGCCAAAAGCCCGTAGATGAAACTCGAAGAGCTGTGGGCTGATGTCTCCTTCATTCATGGTGCAGCATTTCAGCTTCAGCTCTTCCGCCAGTAAGAAGTCGTAGCGGCGCTTGAGGTTGATCTCTGCGTAGGGGAAATGGTCAAATAGCATCATCCTCATGAAAGTCTCCATGACATCGGCACCCCCATACTTCAGGTTGACTCGAGAATTCTCGATACACATTCCCTCTTCGACACAGCAGATGGATGTCTTTTGGGCTCCAACATCAACAACACACGCAACAGTGTATCCAGCTCCAAATGTTGCTGCGAGAGACTCTTGAATGAAGCACACCTTTCCAAAACCGAAATCTCGCATGAGCATGTCAAGCGTCTGGATGATGTATCGCCGCTCGTACAGATCCGGTACAACAAAAACGCAGCCGTAGTTTATCCAGTCTCGCTTCTTGCGCAAATTGAGTTGGTTTTTGATTGTCTCCTCGATAATGGTAGATATATCATTGAACAGGTCCTTCTTTTGCTCATACTCATCCTCGTTATACCAGCCGTATCTCAAGGGCCAGAATAGTTTGTATCTAGGATTGGAATTGTCCGGTATCCTCAAGGCATCCCTTCCAGTGATGAAGCCGGGTGCATCTTTCGGGTTTGGGGGGATCTCTGTCCAATCAATACGGAGGGGATCGTTATGCTCCGAAATGGTCTCTGGTGGAGCTCTCTTGTTGTAGTTGACTATGAGCTCTTTAGAATTTGGGAGCACTCGGCGTTTGTTGCTCCGCATGTGAATTTTTAGATCGGCACACATCTTTCCATACTGTTCGGCAAACTAGACCGCTGTGAGTCGCAATCAAGTGCGTGTATCCAATTGCGTACCTCATCGCCGAACATCTTCTCTGGCGCCATCTGAATTCCATTGTCCAGCTTTCTTCGTTTCGGGAGAGGCTCCCCACCATCCTCCTCAGACTCGCTCACTTTCCACTTCCTTGCAATGACCATGGGGACTGTCTTTGGCAACGCATCACTGGCGAGGCCGATTCGAAGATTCTGGCTGCCAGGATGTATTACTATCACCTTCGATCCTAACGCGTCCTGGCCAGTCAATAGTTCGCCTGCGTCCTCCATGCCCACGTCCTCGTCCATGTCAAGATCTGCACCGCTCGGTGGAACTTCATTGGCGCTCCCTTGGGCAAGCTCTCGATCCCTGTCTTTCGCCTTGGCCGTCATGCGATTGCGCCGTTCTTCTTGCAGAAGTCTAAGTGGGAGAATCTGGTCGTCCCGTTTGAGATATTCGGTGTAATAATTCTTCTGGTTGATCATATTGACCTGAGGCCATGTAGTTAGGTCTAAATTATTGTCTGTTCTCTCCAGGCCTAACACCATGCACATAATCAGGTTCAACAATGTCGAGCACAACACCATTGAGGACTTACCTTCCTCCCGCAGGAGGGCCTTTCCTGATTTCTTGCCCACCATCTTGCCTGGCGAGGAAGGATCGGGCGAGTATTTTCAGTGACCTGGGCGAATGGAATCGCAGGCTTGACTCTTTGACACACGACAACTCTCCACGAGTTGAGTATCAATAAAATTTTGAGGGGATGGGTGTAGCTTTTCCGCAAGAAATCCAGTGAGCTCCACTTTGTGTGCGGCAAAACGTTCGGCCTAGCTGCATGCGATCTATTAGCCTCCACTGCCTGCTAGTATCTAGCTATTAGAAATCAGCACAATCAAGTGCCTCTAGTATGAGACTTCGACTCTATTCCAGATACTAGCTCTCTTCAGATACTGTGGCTGCTCTGTGACTTGATCTCCTCATTAAGTAAACCCAGCGCTGCGAAAGCTTTCCGGGGATTTGGCAGGCACCGACTCTAAAGATCGAAACACTTTACAGGATGGGAGGCTCGGTGTCGAGAATATTGTCGTTGTTATGGTCAAAGAAAGAAATCCGGATCCTCATACTGGGGCTTGTATGCCTCGAAAATCTGTATACTCATTAGATTGCTGAGATGTATTTAGGACAATGCGGGAAAAACTACACTTCTGTATAGATTGAAGGTACAGCAATGTCACAATAGCTGCGGGCTGAGCTGGGCTGAATTTTCTCGCAGATTGGTGAAGTCGTTACAACTATACCTACTATCGGATTCAACGTGGAGTCAGTGGTGTACAAGAATCTCAATTTTAACGTCTGGGTACGGCTCCAAGCCTAGAAGACATGAAGCGTCTCAGGGGACTGATGAGAGCATCATACAGGATCTGGGGGGCCAGACATCGATACGACCTTACTGGAGGTGCTACTATGCAAATACTGCAGCCGTTATATTCGTGATCGACTCGACAGACATAGAAAGATTACATACCGCGTCGGAAGAATTAGCAGCAATGCTGAACGAGGACGAGCTTCGAGATGCAGGATTATTAGTATTTGCGAATAAGCAAGACCAGCCTGGGGCAAAGGGAGCAGGGGAGATTTCCGAGGCTTTACGGTTAGGGGAATTACGGGACAGGAATTGGAGCATTGTTGCGTGTTCCGCGGTCGATGGTAGAGGTATAGACGAAGGCATGGATTGGTTGGTGGTAAGTCAATTGCTTCTCCGAACCGATTACAATAAAGGTGAAAGCTGACCAAACCAAAGCAAACTGTAAATTCTGAATCATAGCATGAACTTGCATTCACTTCTGCATAGCGAAAGAATAGTCATATACCCAAATGGAGACTGTTTCAAGCAGGAGATGCCCCGAACACTGCTAGGTGCACTGGGGGCTGTTCGTATCTGATGACTTTATTGTTGGATTATAAAATTGAATAAGTATTTCTTGGGTGTGGTCACATTTCAAGATCTTATTCTCAACACTTATTGTTAGGAATAGCCTATTGTTCTGACTTTGACTAGCACCTGATCAACCTTGACAATCAACAACAGCATCAGTGCAGCTTATAAATACCACCTATTGTTAAAGTGAGATTTGAAAGGTCACCGCAATGAGTGTACCATTGTCGGCCTCATTGTCCATTGACCCCTTTTATAATTCAGCGGCTGGTCCCCCTCTGGATATTTGTTCCCTCAAGTTCCCACCGCTCTTTCTACTGCAACCACCACCATAACACTGCTTGCTGGACAAGCTGTTCTTCACCACCATCAGAATCACTGCTTCACTCTTCTTCAATTTATCTCGAATCAACTGCTTGCTGGACGAGCTTGTCACTTTTTATCTAATCATGCCGGTAAGTAGTTTGTCCGATCTGCCGCGAGAGGCGCGGGTGCAGGGATTCGCGTTCGAGGCGTTTTCGAAAAAAAGATTCGAGGAATGCAAACTGAGTCTTGATTTACTACCACCACAGCCCAAACGCTCTGGACGCAAACTCCATCCTTCTCTTAAAGCTATTGAAATCGCCATGTCCAAGGCGGCCGTCAAGAAACCCGCTGCGAAACCCAAACCGTCAGCTACTTCACCGACCAAGGCAAAGTCTGCACCAAAAGCCGCACCAAAAGCAAAGTCCTCCGCTGGAAAGAAGACCGCTACTACAACTAAAGCTACAACAAACACGAAAACCAAAGCGAAAACCACTGCACCGGCAAACGCAAACGGAAAGCGTGGTAGAACAACCAAAGACGAGGAAGACGACGGTGAAGAAGCACCACCACCGGCTGCAAAAAAAGCTCGCGGTGCAAAAGGACCTGTTGTCAAACAGAAAGTTGTCATCAATCAAGCTCCCACTGAGCGTCTCGACGTCTTTGTCTTTGGTGAGGGTTCCAACTCTGAGCTTGGACTCGGCACTGCAAAGAATGCCATCGACGTCAAGCGCCCACGCCTCAACCCCCTCCTCTCCGCAAAAGATGTTGGTGTCGTACATCTCACTGCGGGAGGCATGCATGTTGCGGCTTTGACCCACGATGGTAAGGTCTTGACGTGGGGAGTCAACGATTCTGGTTCTCTGGGACGCGATACCACTTGGGATGGTGGACTGAAGGACATGGACGCCGCGAGCGATGACAGCGACGATGATGACAGTGGGTTAAATCCCAAAGAGAGCACACCTACCGTGATTCCTGCCAGCAGCTTTCCAGAGGGAATCGTGATTGTCAAGCTCGCTGCTGGCGACAACATCACTCTCGCTCTTACGGATGATGGCCAGGTCTATGGATGGGGGACATTTAGGGTAAGCACTCTCCCCATCACCCTACCCTCTCACACTCACTAACACTCTCCACTAGAACCACTCCGGTATCCTCGGCTTCTACAAAGACAAAACCGCCGCCCTCGGCGCCGAGCGCACAGCCATCGCCTCGGGTAAACCCCCCCCCCAAAACGCTGGCCTGATCGAAACTCAAACCACCCCCCGCCTCTACACCGAGCTCCACTCCATCGTCGACATCGCCTGCGGCTCCAATCATTGCATGGCCCTCGACACCAAAGGCCTAATCCACATCTGGGGCTGCGGGGAGCAAAACCAGCTCGGCCACCACATCAATGAGCGCCTCGACGTCGAGCAGAAAGGCTGTCTCTACCCCTCCCTCCTCCGCACCGGCACCCGCAAATACAAAGCCATCTACACAGGCGCGGACCACTGTTTCGCCATCGACACCAAAGACCAAGTCTGGTCCTGGGGCCTGAACAGTTTCGGCGCGACCGGCATCGCCGCCGGGGCCGGCGACGACAACGCCGCCGTATACACGCCCAGCCTGGTCAAGGCGCTCAATAACTCCAATTCCAACATCGTGCACATGGCAGGCGGCCAACACCACTCCATCGCCATCAACTCCGCAGGGCAAGCCTTAGTCTTCGGCCGCACAGACGGCGCACAAACAGGACTCGATCTCTCCACCCTCCCGGACTCATCCCTCATCCGCGACGAGAACAACGTTGCGCGCATCGTCATCGTGCCGACCCCGCTACCGCACATCGGCACCGCCGTCTACGCCAGTGCGGGCACGGACACCTCCATCGTGCTCAATAAAGCGGGATTGGCGTACTCGTGGGGGTTCGGCGCGAATTACCAGACCGGGCAGGGGGTCACGGCTGATATTGCTACGCCGACTCATATTGATAACACGGCTGTGAGGGGGAGGGTACTTAAGTGGAGCGGCTGTGGGGGGCAGTATTCGCTGCTGGCGGCGCCGGCGGTGGGGGGGGTGGGTAATGGGGTTGGGGGGGTTTGAAGTTGTGAGGAGGCGATAGAGGGAGGATATTGGATGGGGGGATTTGGGTTGGGGAGGTGGTGTAGGGAATGGGATGAGTGTAGGAGCCTGTTCCTGTCTTTTAATAGCATAGCGAGGGGGAAAAAGCGAGAATTAACATGTGAGCTAGAGGTCAGTCAATCGATGCATCGATGAAGTGGACGATGGGACAGTCAATACCATTCAATTAATTCCGCAGCATTCAAGGTCATTCCTATTTACAGTCCTATCAGCCCTGGTCAGTCCCTATCAGAACGATGAAGGATCTGGGCCCCGATACATTGTATACTAATTCCATCGACATTGGTATTCCCCAAAAGTACTCTGCCACAAACGCACGCCAACCCATCATCCCTCATAAAACGCAAGGCCACACGCTACATATTCCCAAGCCTCTTCATTGGACTCCCCCCCTCCACAGAATGACCCCCCTGATGCGCTGTATGCTGCAAGCCCATATGATTTCCGAAGTGGTTATAGTAATGCTCACTACCAGGAGGAAACCCCATCTGCTGCTGCAGCGGCGCGTGATACGCGTACGAAGGATGCGGCGGTGGAGGGGGATGTCGCGATCGCCATAGCCCGAAGGACATGTTGTTGATCACGAAGCAGAGGACGATTACCGAGATGACGACGATCTGTAGCTAGTGCATTAGAAATTTGAGGGTTTCGACGAAGGCAAGGAGAGAGTGAGTGTAGATATGGAGGAAGACGTACGATAGCTTTGAAAGAAATGGGCTCGATGAAACTGTTGAAGATCTCGGCGAACATGCCGGCGCTGAGGCGCGACCGGCCCACTTTGAACGGATCCCGCGCCATGCATTTCTCCCAGTTGTTGCACACCATCTCCATAGCGGGAACCCTGCTGTCTCTCTCGCACCGGTTTTCGTGGTATTCGTGGGCGCAGCTGGCCATTTCTGCGATTATCTCCGAGGATTCCATGATGGCGCGCTCGTTGATGTCGTTGGAGATTACCGAGAAGCCTTTGTATATCATGAGGATCAGTAGACCGGTGAGGAAGCAGTTGAGAACGAATTGCAGGTAGATGGAGAGTGTGGTGGGGAGACTGGGGTGGGCGTCGATGAAGGTGAGAATGCCGCGTATGGTTGCCATGAAGCCCATCGCGGGGACTGCTGGTTGCTTTTTCTGACTCGGGCCTTCGCTGCTGCTTGGGCGTTCTTCAGAGTCGGAATCGTTGCTCAAGCGACGAGGTGCGTCTCGCACGTCTTTGTCTGTGTCTCGTCGGCGGCGCTTCTGTACCCGACGGTGCATTACGTCCGTGTATGCACCACGTTTCGCGATTTCCCCTCGGCCCGAGCTGATGGCTTTGCCGAATAAGGTTGAAGATGCGGGCTTCTTCTCTGATTTGCTGCCCTCGAAATGGACGAGCGCCCCCGTGCTCTTCGACATGGCGCTTCTGGAGGGTACTTCGGGTGTATCTTCCGAGTCGGCGTACGCAGGAGATGATTGGTCTGGGCCGGAGGAGAAATCCGTATCGATGGCTCGTTGGGGAGTGGTGAAAGAGGAGCTTCGAAATTGGACTGGAGGTTTGCCGCCGGGTGTTGAGAAAAGATGGGTTTGTCCTTCGGGGTTGCGTAGGGCGGGGAATGAAGGCTTCGTTGGAGATTCGAGTTGGCTTGATGGCCCTATCGATACTACTTATCAGCTTGCATTAACCTTTGGGGCTCATCATCTCTATACTAACGCTTCTGGCCTGTGCTAAGGGGTATAGTGTGTGAGGAAGCGTTTTGCAAGAAGGGAGAATCCGAGCTCGTTGGGCCGTATCCTTTATCGTATTCAAAGTCCATAGGACTCTCATTCGATCTTGAGAAGCCATTGTTCAGCCGAGCCATGGTGACAGCAGTGGAGGACGACTTTTGGGAATTTGGTGTTACAATCTTTGAAGCGAAAACAGGTAAACAATGGTAAATCTTGGCAGCGCCGGGTAGCGTCAGGCAGCATCTAGCAGCAAGATTTCACGCTTGTATCCATAATGCTACTCTACATGGATCAAAACGCTCTTTTATCCCTGGTCATAGATATCAACCCTAGTTCAAACACATGATACATGATTGGAATGATTTCAGCTGGTCGCTATCGAACCAACAATGTCTAATTGATTAGGGTTGGTAAGGATAGCGAAGTGAGGTGGGGATAATGAATATTTGATAGGGAAATGGGTACCAGAAGACCCCTTTCAGGACAAGGAGGCTCTAGATATGTAGAGATTCTGGCACGGAATCACCTGGAAATGAAGTCCTATGGAGGGAATTCGAAGAAGAATGCTGGCCCCACTCATTAAACGCATTACAATCTCATATCTAAAGCTAGGAACACACTGCAGGACAGATATTCAGAAGGGTTCAAGCAAGTACCAGCCCCTAGCATTCAAAGCTTAACCATGTGGTGGCTCAAAGATCCAGCAGCGCCACGTTCCCGCTAATTCGCCACCGAGTTCCCATCAGTCCATCATTAAAAAAATGGCTAACTCCAGCCCAGGAAGGATCTCTGACCTCCATGCAATCTGCGTCAATGCAAACAAAACCAACAAATGGAAAGCACAGGTTTCAAAGGAGTGATCAGCAAACGCACAAATGGCGTATTGAGAGTTCCGTTCCGCAGGCACGATCGTAAAGAGCGTACTCCGGGTCCCAGTCCCTAAACAATCTCAAAACCATCCTCATCCGCTGTATATCCAGCATTTCCCTCCTCCTTCTCCTTGGGTACCACCTCATATTCGTCCTTGACCAGCTTCTCGGTAGCCTTGGTCTCGAACTTCTCAACCGCCCTCGTGAGAGCCAGGCCTAGGATCTGACTACCTTTACCAGGGCCGCGTGCAGCATCGAAAGAATAGGTGTAGCCGGCATCAGGCTCGGGCGCCGCGGAAGCGTCTTTGACGTCCGGGTCCTCAGATGAGTCAGAGGCGGACGTGTCGGAGTCGAGGCGGAAGTTATGTTCGCGGGAGACAACAGTGCCGGCGACAGGGGCCTTGTTTCTCTGGGCTTTGTTTCTCTGAAAAGAGAGCTCGCGTTTCATTAATCGGCTATAGCTGTGGAGCACACACGTTAGTAAGGATGTAAACAAGTTTCCAGGCACTTACGATGTGTTGTGAGGCTTCACAGGGCGCGCCTTGAGGTGGGCCGAGTCGGGGTCGACCTCCCCCAAGGCCCACTTGTATTTATGGTTGCGCTCGCGGCGGTGATCCTGCTCGAGCTTGCGCTCCTCGGATTGGTGGTTGGCGCTGCGATCAGACATGAGGCTGTTACCCTGGGGGGTGGGTAAGGTAGGGTAGGTGGTCTCCAATAAGAGATGGGGCTTCTAAAGAGAAGCAAAGGAGTGTGACTATGCCGTATAAGACCAGGTGGAGTAGGAGAGAAGCGAGTGATGATATACGAATAGGTGGATGTACAAGAGTCAGAGTATGAATGAAGATGGGATACAGGAGGTAGGCTGTGACCAAGTGCTAATGCAGTGGAGGAGATGACTGTGCTCAGGTGGACAGATGTCTTTGTTGTTGGTAATTTGAGACGCGTTTGAGTCACTGAACAAGGGCAGGAGCAGGCAGTGTCGATTGGGGGGGGGGGGAGAAGCTTATGAGTAAGAAGGCAGATGAGGAACCCCTCTCTCCAAGCCACAGCCAAGCAGGAACGGGGATGACTCCATCAAACATGATTGCTTGGATCAGCTCTCCAGTCCCTGAAGCTTATGATGTTTGGGCTTCGTGACGCAGGCGGCAGACCTTGATGTGGATGCGGGGGCGATAAGAGCTTCTGGCTCATGCGCATTTCATTGGACTGGGACATCAGCTGCTTGCAAATGGCATCATGCACCATCACGCATTCCAAGGCTTATGGTCCGTTATGCAGTGCTTCATAACCCCGTATGGACCTTGCTTTTCACTCTTGAGTCTAGATTGATGGTTGCTGAATGCGGAACTGTACGGAAATAAAAGCTAAGGTACCTATTGATGGAGGCCCCTTCGCCCCTGAAAGAATGACGGACCAGTCACGTGCCCAAGTAAACGACTATCAACAAAGGACAGACCTCGCGAGGACTTTAGATTCCCACTCGACGCTGGAGGGGAAAAAACCGCTTGGATAGGTTTAGCGCAGTCTTGTCGCGAAAATCCGAATATTTCCGAGCTGCAGATAGTCGACCTTCGCGAAGCATCATGTAGAGGTACATTCTTTTCCAATAAATCCATGACTCCTAGTCTTCCATCGACGTCCAAGGCCTATTCGTAGTTCCCATCTACTTTTGGAGTCTAGCTGAGGCTGTCGAAAGTCAATGTTGATTGACTCATATCGTGGAATCAGGCTTAATGACGCTTATGCTACCTCCGTACTATTGGATCGCTAAGGTACAAACGCTGTGCCATCAAAGGCCCAATAAGACCCCTTTAACCCAGCTCTTCGTCCTCTGACTCACTGACCTCCGCAGCTTCACTAGGCAGCATTTCCGGAAACCATCCATAACGGCTAAGGTCTACGCTCAATTCTCCCATGTTGCCATTTGTGACTGTGACCCCTTCTGCACGTAAGACGGTTGCCTGTCGGGCAGCGCCTCCCGGACCTCTTGGGTTATTGTTAGATCATGAGCTATTGACTGCTCTTCATGACTGACCTTGGTGATATCATGCCTCGAGAGTTGATGACTCTCTGCCAGGGTACATTGTTGTTATGGAAATAATGGTCTGTAGTTGGGGAAAAGCCTGGAAGATGCTTCAAAGACACACCAACCTGGCTAACGGCGGTGTCAATTGCGTATCCGATGGGATTTTGGACTAGCCACTGACCGCGAACGTTCAGCTATACAGCGAGACGGCGTTTAGTATTCACTGGTGCTACTTGCTCGTAAGGCAATTAGAGGACGCTCAACTCACGCTTCCCCAATAGCCTCGCAATATGTCCATAGCTGGTCACATGGCCATGAGGTATCTTCAATGTCGTAAGCCTAGAATCTGTCAAACAATATGAATGAATTATCACTTCTTGTACAGCGCTGTAGACTGCGTTGAACCACCACTCCGCTTCATCCGAACGTGCCATTCATGCACGGAAAATGATTCTTGCTGAAAGCTTGAAAAGGACCACCTCGGTACTTTTCACAATCACCCTTCGAATCGCAAAAGAGCCTGAGCTTAGATAGTCGAGCTATTAAGTATTGAGATGCTGAGACGGCTGGAAATGGATGACGCCACGCTAACGGTGTTCTTTGGCGCCATTACTCCTATCTATCTAAATATAAGTATACATTGTGCTCTTTGAATGTCTCCACCCTTGCCGAGAGTGAGGCATATGCTCAGCAAATGCTCTGATGTCAAAGAAGACTAATGGTTATTCCTAGAGTATTCAGAAGGTGATAATCCATTTATATTCTAACAAAATCAAACCCTTCATCTATAGTTTTTATCATAGGAATAAATGTTTATGGCGGCACTGTGGATGAAAGCCAACACATTCAATGATCGTATAATATACAAGCCCATCTCCAAGATCGCAATTGGACGAAATGGCATACCACAACGGTTGTAGGGCATGCAAAGCTTGAATGTGCGTCTCTCAAAACTGCCGAGAAAGAAGGGTCACTTCAGGAGTTTTTGATTGGTGGGGGGCTGCACTTACCCAAAAGAGGTATGACAATGCGGGGTTCCCAATCTGATAAACGTCTTCCAACTTGCCCATTTCCTGTACTTCTTGTACACATATAGTCTCACATCTACACTTCCTTCGTCCGCTGATTTTCATCCACACTCGAAGCACGCTCAAGATTTTGATATCAATTCTATCATGGTTGCAAACGACAAGCCCGCAGGAACTCTCCGCTACGAGGAGAAGCCCATATACACAACTTCAAATGGCTGCCCTGTGAATGATCCTGAATCCTCGCAACGAGTGGGCCAAAATGGCCCTCTTCTCCTCCAAGACTTCCATTTGATCGATCTACTGGCCCACTTTGACCGTGAACGTATTCCCGAGCGAGTTGTCCACGCAAAGGGAGCCGGGGCATACGGCGAATTTGAGGTCACACACGATATCAGCGATCTGGTTAGTACCGCAATATGGCTATAATTCAAGAAAAGAGCACTGACCGTTTCTAAGACTTCATTGGACATGCTCAACGATGTCGGAAAGAAGACCAAATGCGTGGCACGCTTCAGTACTGTTGGTGGGGAGAAGGGCTCGGCAGACTCTGCCAGAGATCCCCGAGGCTTCAGTGTGAAGTTCTACACACAGGAAGGCAATTGGGATTGGGTGTTCAACAACACGCCTATCTTTTTCCTCCGTGACCCGTCCAAATTCCCCATCTTCATCCACACCCAGAAGCGCAATCCTCAGACCAATCTCAAGGACGCCACCATGTATGCCAATCCTCTCCCGCAACTATGCCAACCTTACTAACATACATAAGGTTCTGGGACTACCTCTCCACCCATCAAGAGTCTGCCCATCAAGTTATGCATCTCTTCTCCGATCGAGGAACTCCATCTTCTTACCGTCATATGAACGGCTACTCGGGCCACACCTACAAACTCACCAAGCCTGACGGTACGTTCAACTACATCCAGATTCACTGCAAGACCGATCAGGGCAGCAAGACCTTCACCAACGCCGAAGCCGGTAACATGGCTGCCGAAAACCCCGACTGGCATACCCAAGATCTCTTCAACAGCATTCAAGAGGGCGAATACCCAAGCTGGACATGCTACCTCCAAGTCCTCTCTCCCGAACAGGCTGAAAAATTCCGCTGGAACATCTTCGACCTCACCAAAGTCTGGCCTCAGAAAGATGTCCCCCTCCGACCATTCGGTAGATTTAGCCTCAACAAGAACCCAGAAAATTACTTTGCCGAGATTGAACAAGTCGCCTTCTCCCCTTCGCATATGGTCCCAGGCGTGGAGCCTTCGGCGGATCCTGTGCTCCAATCCCGTCTCTTCTCCTACCCCGACACCCATCGCCACCGTCTGGGCGTCAACTACCAACAGATCCCCGTCAACCAGCCCATCCGCGCCTTCAACCCCTATCAACGTGATGGCATCATGGCTGTCAACGGCAACTACGGCGCCAATCCCAACTACCCCTCCACCTACCGCAACATGACCTACAAACCCGTCAAGCCATCCCAAGAACACGAGAAATGGGCTGGTGCAGCTGTCGCACAGCAATTGCCTGTGACGGAAGAGGATTACGTGCAGCCAAAGATGCTGTGGGAGGTCTTGGGGAAGCAGCCTGGGCAACAAGATAATTTTGTGGGTAACGTGGCTGGACATCTGAGTGCGGCGAAGGAGAAGGTCAGGCACAAGACGTATGAGATGTTTACCAAGATTGACAAGGATTTGGGCAAGAGGATCCAAGAGGAAACGGAGAAACTGGCGCCGCATCCTCAGTCTCAGGCTGCCGGAAATGCGCAGGCGAGGCTGTAAGGTTCGGACGGAGAGCGAGATAGACGTATGGATTGATGACTCGAGACTGGAACAGGACCAAGACGGGGTTGTACAAGAATGGTGCACTGATGGTAAGTGAAATGTTGCATGAGAGATGGCCAATGCCCAGAATGATGCCACCTTTGGCTTGGAGTATTGCTTGTATGTAGTCAATCGCTATATAGGGTCATGCGACAGCAACCATGACCCTGACCACAACGTCACTGTTTGTTGCGAATGGGGACCGTGTAAATTTGCATGAAGTAACTATTATCGGGCTCTACACTGATATCCAGGAGTATTTTCCACGCTAATCCGCTTCGAGAGCGACCAGCCACCAGGTTGCGAGCCTCCAACCCTGGTACGTCATTTCTTTCCAAGCACGCGAGTGCCTTGTTTCAATGAGAAGTACTCGCCACAAACCTTTTATCCTCCACCAACCTCGACATTATCTCTCCTACTTCTACATATTACCATGGATATCGCAAATAAGCTCTTCTCCTTGACGCTGGGCGTCGAACCCAACAAGCAAACACTGCAGAGTCTCGCAGGCACCCTGAACAGCGCCGGTACGTTCCCGTCTCCAAATTCAACATTCACAAGCTGACAGGCATTTCCACCCAGTCCTCTCCCTCTCCGACAAACAAAAAGCCCTCGAACAATACGCCGACACAGCCGAAGCCCAAAAATTCGTCTCCGCCGCACCCATCCCCCAGCCGCAACCACAGTTCAGCCAACCACAAATCCAATACATCCAAGCAGCCCCGACCCCCCAAGCAGCCCAAGCACGCAAAGCCAAAATCCTCCGAGAGCCCGTGGTATGGCAGATCAGCGAGAAGCAAATGAAGCAGCTGCAATGGCAGAAGAAGCAATTGCTGCAAGCGAAGAAGATTGAGTTGGAGAAGAAGAGAGCCGCGAGGGCGAAGAGGCCACCGCCACCCAAACTAGGTCAGTCAAAAGCGGCCTTGCGGAAGGTGGACGAGGCCAAGGCGAATCCTCCGAAGGCTGCACCTGCTAAAGCGCCTGCTCCTGCAGCTCAGAATAAGGGGCCTGCGAAGCCAAAGGCGCCAGCGAAGGCTCCGGCGAAAGCCCCAGCGAAGGCACCCGCCAAGCCGCCTGCGAAGGCTCCGGCAAAGTCTCCAGCGAAGAATTGAGGTGATGGGGTTCGAAGGATTGAGTATTGCGTGGAAGCATGAACGGGACATGTGATTGGACGTGTATGATACGAGCATGCTTTTGATTTCTGTATGTAAGGGCGAATTTGCATAGGCAGCTTTTGTATCACCATCGATGTAGCATTGCGCAAAGCAACAGTTTGCAAAAAGCTTTGGGTTGTACTCCCAACTGCATCAAACTTGGTGGGCAGAGTGATTGTCAACGGGTGAAGCTATAAAACGCCAACATACACTCGCATGAAGCATCCAGGATTCCCACCATATTAGCAGCGTAGCGAGTCGACCTTAACCGGCAGTCTTATCTACCATCACCTACAATTTCCGCATTACAAACAACCTTCGATGTCGGATCGACACAAACTTTGTAAGCATTTTTGGATTTTCGTCCAATGGAGTTTACGGACCTTGGCAGCATCTCCGACATCAATGTGGGATCGAATGATCAAAGCTTCCTCACCTATATATATCTGTGAAGATCGCCGTCCTTGAGCTATCACCCTGTGATCCGTCTTATATAAAGCCATCTTCTTCACCTTCTCAAATCCGCCGTTATCAAAACAAAGACTCATTCCTTCCATCCGTCTCTCTTCTCATACCGGACATTCATCCACATCCTCGTCACTCAATTCTAAAAAAGCAAGCATGCCACCACCAAGAGACTCAAACAAACCCAACCCCCTCGAAGGACCCGGTAAACCCTAACCCCCCTCCAACCCTCCCTCCCACACCCTACTAACCCCCCCAAGGTGACTTCACCATAACAAAGCACGTGCACAACGACACCTACCCCACCATCTCCCCCCTCACCACCAACCTCTCCGGCAAAGCCGTCTTCATCTCCGGCGCCTCCAGAGGCATCGGCTGGGGCATCGCCCTCTCCTACGCCCGCGCCGGCGCCTCCGCCATAGCAATCGGCGCACGCTCCTCCCTCGCCTCCCTGGAGACCGCCATCCGTGGCGCCGCGTCCGAGGCAAACCGCCCGGCGCCCAAAATCCTGACCTTGCAATTCGACGTCACCAGCAAGGCCAGTGTCGACGACGCGGCCGCCGCGGTCGAAAAGGCCTTTGGAAGACTGGACATTGTGATTAATAATGCCGGCATCATGGGCTCGTTCGCGCCGATCGCGGAGGGGGATCCGGACAAGTGGTGGGAGACGTGGAATGTCAACCTCCGCGGCCCGTATCTCGTCACGCGGGCTTTTCTGCCCTTGTTGTTGAAGGGGGGGGAGAAGACCATTGTGACTGTGTCGAGCGTCGGGGCGCATTTGACCACGGCGGGGCTGAGTGCGTATCAGACGTCCAAGCTGGCGGTGCTGCGGCTGGCGGAGTTTGTGGATGCCGAGTATAGGGATCAGGGTGTGTGCTGTTATGTTATCCACCCGGGGAATATTCCCGGGACGGGGATACTGGGGGCGGCGGGGATGGAGGGGGTGCCGGAGGGTTTGAGCCATGTTCTTGTGGAGACGGTGGAGTTGGCTGCGGATAGTTTGGTTTTTTTGACGAGGGAGAAGAGGGCGTGGTTGGGGGGGAGGTATTTGAATTGCACGTGGGATATGGAGGAGTTGATGGGGAAGGAGGGGGAGATTGTGGCAGGGGATAAGTTGAAGGTGAGATTGGTGGTTTGACACATCGGAGTTTGAGAAATATCTTGATGAATGCATTTTGAGCGAACAACAGGAGGATCATTCGTTCAACCACTCCGGCTTCCTCTTTTCCACAAAGGCATTCATCCCTACAATGCAGTCAGCACCCCATCCCTCCCAATCCGGAAGTCAAAAGAACTCACCAATCTTCTGATCTCTGCTCCCGAACAACCCATGAAACACTTTCCTCTCAAAATCCAGCCCCTCCCGCAACCCCGTTTCCAAACTCTTATTCACAACCTCCTTCGCACTCCTCACAGCCACCCTACCCACCCCTGCAATCTTTTCCGCCGTCTTCACCGCCCCGTCCACACACTCCCCACTAGTCTCAAAACACCTCGCAGCAACCCCCCACCGCTCCGCCTCAATCCCGCTAAACGTCTTTCCCGTCAATATCAGCTCCATAGCCCTACTCTTCCCCACCAGCCCCGTCAAGCGCTGGCTGCCTCCCGCACCGGGTATGATACCGAGTTTGATCTCCGGCTGGCCGAAGGTCGCGCTGGAGGAGCAGTAGAGGATATCGCACATGAGAGCGAGTTCGCAGCCGCCGCCGAGGGCGTGGCCGTTTACGGCTGCGATGATAGGTTTACGTATGGAGGGGAGGGTGGAGGACCAGGAGGCGATGAAGTTTGTGTTGGTGGCTGTGGAGTAGGTTAGGTCTTTCATTTCTTTGATGTCTGCGCCGGCTGGAATTCGCAGGTGGTCAGCATGCGACTAGTGGTGTGCTGGATATCGGGGGAGGTTTACCTGCGAAGGCTTTCTCACTGCCGGTAAGTACCATGGCGCTCGTGGAGTCGTCATTGTCGAAGGCGAGGAGGGCGGCGTTTAGTTCGTTGAAGAGGGTGGTGGAGAGTGCATTCAGGGCTTTCGGACGGTTGAGGGTGACTGGGAGGGTGATGCTGTATCAGTAAGCGTTCGTAGAACCAATTTGGGAGGGGCATTGGGGGATGGATTGGAAGGGGCATACTGAGGCCAACACCTGGTTTTGGGGAGTCCACGAGGATGTTTTCGTATTTGGTAGAGAGGGATTGAGAATAGGGGCGGACTAGGTGGATGGACAAGTTGGTCGCGAGTCGAGAGGTCGATGGCCGTGTCAGACACCTCGCTGCCATCTTGTGGGGGGCCTGAGGAGGAATGTTTCGAAACAAAGATGCGGAGAGATCAACAAGAGCCGCGAAGCCGCACTAGCCCTATAACAGACTAGCGGCTTAACGAATTCATTGATGTGGACAGCGAGCATTCTGGATGTCGCGAGAAAACACCACCGACAATTCATGCCACGAGCCAACGTCTTCTTCTGGCGATCCATTGCCCTCTAAGCTTTACTGGGACACTGCCACCGCTTTCTTGGACCAGGCGCCCGACGCCTCCGCCAGAATCGCTATGGACGCCTCGGAGCCTGATCAAACCCCTTTCGCAGTCGTGAGCGCGCAGACGTCAAGATTAGGCAGGGTAAATCCTCATTGGAAGATATCACAGCTTATACATCTGCTAAGAAAGTTGCGTACCAGATATACCAATCCTACCTCGACAAAGCCACCCCCTACACCACATACAGATGGATCGGAACAGGCGCCCTGCTCCTTATGTTCTTCCTCCGCATTGTCATGGCTCAGGGCTGGTACATCGGTACGAATCGTCATCTCAAGCTTCCCTCTTCGCTATTCTCTCAAGTACTAACATCATCCTCCTCAAGTCTGCTACTCCCTGGGAATCTACCTCCTGAACCTCTTCCTCGCCTTCCTACAACCCAAGTTCGACCCCTCCCTCACGCAAGACGAATCCCTCGAAGACGGTTCCGACGAGCCTGCCCTACCCACAAAGCAAGACGAGGAATTCCGCCCTTTCATCCGTCGATTGCCTGAGTTCAAGTTCTGGCATTCGGCCACAAGGGCGATTGCGATTGCCTTCTTCTGTACTTGGTGGAGCGTTTTCAATGTGCCGGTGTTTTGGCCGGTGCTCGTGGTATATTTTATCATTCTTTTTGGGTTGACCAGTGAGTTTACTCTATCTATGTTTTCTTTGTTTGAAGTCGGAGGTGAAACAGCGTTGGGGGCGCTTGGGAGATGCTTAGGCTAACCAACGGTGTGTGTGATAGTGCGGAGACAGATACAGCATATGATCAAGTACCGCTATGTCCCCTTCACATTCGGCAAGACGAAGTACAACCAGCGGAGTGGACATTGAGAGAGAGAGGGGTCTGGTCGTCGAACTGCATTTTCCCTCAGGGGTGGCTCTGAGGGTGGTTGGGATTTGATTCTACGAACGATCGTTGCGATGCCGGTCGATTCTATTCCACAGCTCTGTATGAACCAATAGTGTGTCCATGCATGAAGGAACAGGCACACGAGCTCAATATCCGCAGATATTGGCCGTGAGCTGAAAAAAATAGACTTGATTGCTAATGTCGAAAAAACCGAAGTACTTGTTGATAATGCATCCTTTCGAGTTCGCCAGCTATTGGCAGTGTCAGATGACGGCTGTTAGATCTCTAGATACCTAGGTACGAGGCGGTATAGCTTGTAGAGCGTACCAGTGGTGATTCGGAGGTACCTTGTACTCAGGCTTGCACAAAAACATTCTTACACCCCAGCTTTGAACCTCCAAAACTGGAAACCACAGCCCCATTTTCCCGCCATGGGTGACGAATGGTCTAGTCTTCAGTCTTTATGTACGATGGTATTAAATAACGCCAAGCATTCTGCGCGAACTATACCTCGTGTTCTGCCTTCTCTGGATAGGTTTGCGAGCTTCTTCTTCATTGACCAGAAGCTTGTTTCAAGGCGTTCGATATAGTGAGCACTACCGGGAAGTTTAGTTGCGCTAAGTACTTCTACTTCTCCTCTACGCTCGTCCGAGCCTTTTACTTTTTACTCTTGACCTTTGAGTATACATTCACGCGTGTAAGAGCCAAGTACTGCAGTCTCTCTATTTGGAACGAGATGGCCCCAATTTCAACTATCTTGCTTGCCATTGCACTGCCCTATACGGCATGGTATTTCCAGTCTCTGTTCGTCAACTATCGAAAAGCGCGTCAATCAGGCTTCCCACTCCTTGTCTGTCCAGCAAACACTGATAATGTAATTTGGATCGTATTTGCCGTTGCGTTTAGATCCACTCTTGCCAGATTCTTGCCGGCTTTCATCTACAATCGCGTGAAGCCTGCGATTTACGGCTGGGAATTTCTCTACAGGAACGAGGTTTTCGAGCGCTTGGGATCGTCGTTCATACTGGTGACACCTGGCAAGAATGAGCTTTGGGTTGCAGACCCCGAAACCGCACATCCGATCTTGATACGCAGGAACGATTTCCTCCAACTCCCTATAGCTAGCCGTAGGTTAGCTACTCTGACTTTCTCTTCCTTGTTGACTTAGTAAGCAGGCGTCATGGCCATGTTCGGACCAAATGTCATTACGTCTGAAGGCGACGACTGGCAGCGTCACAGGAAAATTGTTGCCCCTTTGCTCAACGAACGGATCAGCAAGACGGTTTGGGAAGAGAGCTCGAGACAGGCCAACGACATGCTCCAATCGTTTACAGCAGCACGCTCAGCAAATGGCCAAACAGACAGCAGTAAACGGCGCTCGGGGGATACTGACGCTACTATTCCAGGTGTACGCTCCATCGCCATCAATGTCTTGGGATCTGTAGCGTACGGAACCGAACAGCCATGGCGACAAGAATCGACGGAAGCAGCGCCACCAGGATATCGACTCTCATACATGGACGCTATTCTCGCGGTCACAGAGAATTTAGCCCCAGCAACGTTCATCCCGGTCAAAATGCTCACGTCGCCAGTTATGCCGAAGAGCGTCCAGCGTATTGGATTTGCAGTTGATGAGTTCCCACAACATGTCAAGCAATTACTCAAGACGGAGCGAACGTCCAACCACCCGAGTCAGGGCAATCTCCTGAGCACTCTCGTCACGGTATCGGATGCTGAGAGTAGAAACACGACATCGACTTCTAAATCGAAACTCTTTCTCTCCGAGAGCGAGCTTGCAGGCAACCTCTTCCAATTCACAGTCGCAGGCTTCGACACCACTGCAAACACCATGGCCTATGCAATCACTCTGTTGGCTATCCACCCTGAATGGCAAGACTGGATCAGCGAGGAAATAGATGCAGTGGTGCGAAACAGTCCAGATATGCCATACGAAGAAGCATACCCGGCTTTGAAGCGGTGTCTTGCATTGATGGTAAGTGACGCCCTCCGCACAAGCACCACAAACTTCGACCCCAAGACCTAACCCTCTGGATACAGTTCGAAGTTCTCCGTCTGTACACCCCAGTCGGACACATCTCGCGATCCACCAAAACCGCCCAAGCCATACCAACCCCGTCAGGAATTACCTACAAAGTCCCCGCCGACGCTAGCATCTACATCTCCGGCGCCTGCATGAACACCAGCTCCACCATCTGGGGCGCCGACGCCCTGGCATTCCTTCCCTCCCGCTGGCTCCGTCCCGACGGCTCATTCTTCCAACCGCCCCGCGCGTCGTTCCTCCCCTGGTCAGCCGGTCCGCGTAATTGTCCGGGCCAGAAAATGGCCGAGGTGGAGTTCGTGGCTGTCATGATGTCGATCCTTCGCGGCTATAAAGTTGCGCCTCTGGTGGAAAGGGGAGAGAGCTTTGCGATGGCTGCTGAGAGGTTGGAGGGTGTGATGGCGGATTCGCAGCCGAGGACTACGCTGCAGATGAACAGGCCGAGGGATGTGAAGTTGAGGTGGGAGGAGAGGGAGATGGTTGTGTGAATGTGGAGTGACCAATGGTCAAGGAAGCAGCCTTAATCGCTTGAGGTTGGCTTCTGGCTTCTGGCTCTCGGACGGAGGACCGTTCTTCTGGGCGATAGAATTTGCACTCTCTGTTCTCGTATGGCACATTAGCTGGACCATACACAGCTTCTGTGCACGCCCAGGTTCTCCCCTTATAAAAAGTTTGTAAGCCACATTAGCACTACCCATCAGCACCTCGCTCCAGCCAAACCCCCCAAATTCCCAAAACCCACCACCCTCCCCCTCCTCACTCATCCATCTGCCATGCATACTCCAAATTCTGACGGTCCCTCACCCGATTCCTCGCCTTAAACCACTCCCCCTCAAACCCATTCCCCCGATCAACCCCATCCCACCTATACCCCGGACGAATCCCATACCGATTCGGCGCGCTGGCCCCCTTATAAAGCGGCCGCCCACTCACACTCTTCCCCGCCTTCCTCTTCTCCAAAAACCCCGCCGCAGGATCATCCCACCGCTCCCGCTCCTTCAACTCCTCATTCAGCTCCACATCATCCGCATGCCGGGCCACAGTCATGAACCTCGCCTCCCGCAAGCGCTCCTTCCTTTTCTCCTTCTCAGACCGCTGCACATCCCCCCTCTGCGCCTCCACCGCCGCCGTCGCCGTCGCCGCCTCCTCCTCAGCCTTCTTGCGCGCATCCGCCCGCTTCATCGCCACGTTGATGATCCGCCCCGACGCGTCCCGGTAGATGGTCTCCTTCCCCTTGCCGCTGTGCTCGTCGCCGTCTTGCATGAACCGCCGGCGCTCGTCCGCTTGCCGCGCTTGGAGCTGTGCGGTCACTTGGTCGGCGCTCTGCAGGCCGGCGTGGGCGCCCGATTCCATTTTTCGGGCCGCCGAGGCGTCGATGGTGGGGGCGGAGTCGGTTTCCTGGGTGCGTGCCTCGGCGTCTGCTGCTGCGGAGGCGAGGATGGCGTCGGCGGCCGCTTGGTCGGTGGAGGTTGGGGGGGGGGGGCCGATGGTTTGCCAGGTGGATTTTTTGGTGCGGCGGAATTCGGCGGTTGAGGCGTTTACTGGGTGGAGGAGGCAGGGTCAGTGATTGAGGAGAAGAAAGGGAGTGGAGGGGTTTGAGGATTTACCTGTGAGCGGTCCGTCGTCGTCATTCTTGGAGGTTTCGTTCCTATCCCATCCCAAAGCATCGTCGTCTGCAATGACGAGGCCTGATTGGGCGCCGCTCTTTCTCTTTCGTTTCTTTGACTTTTGTTCTGGTTTTGAATCTGGTGTTAGGTAGTTCTTTGCTAGGTAGTCGGCAAGAGACATTCTTATGGAGAGGGGTGAATTGAAAGGTATCTAGCTATTTTGAAGGGCAAGGATATCTGCCGCAAGAAACTCGGGAAGTCAAAATGCGTAACCCTAACCCTATTCAGATTCTCCGGTTTCCTGATGTTGGCTATAGGAGATTTCAATTGCCCTATCTACCTAGGAATACAGGCTCATCTATATACACGGCTGATCAATCTAGGCCCTATAGATAATAAGGCATTTAGTAAAGCTAATATGCCCTGGGCATAGCCCTTGTTGTTTGGTATATAGCCTAGCTGATAGTAATCCAGGATTGCGATATACTAACCTGATTTGGCTTAATACTGCTAGAGAGACTACCTTAACTATTTTCTAATACCCCCTTTTAGGCCTTATAATAACTTCTAAAATATTATTAATAAATAATTTATTAAGCTTTATATTTCCTCCTTTACCTTCCTAGGCTAACTTTAATAATTAAAATATATATTTTAAACTTACTATTATTATTAACTTTATTAAAGAATTTGCTATTATTTTTTTAATAAAGATTTAATTTATAATTATATTTTTATTTTATATTAATTTCCTTACTTTATAATATTAAAGTTATATATATTTCGTTTTAAAATATATTATAAGGTTTTCGTTTTAATTAATTATTAATTATTTATTTAAATTTATTTATATAATTTATATAATTTTCTTATTATATTTAAGGGTTGGTAGGGTCGAGGAAAGTCAATCCTTACTCAATGATGACTGACAGACTCTCAGGCCCATGTTTAGCTTGAGGGCTTCAATTCGGCCAATTCCTAGAATAAATCCTTAAAATATATAACTTCTTTATACGCTTTTAATATAACGATATATTTAGCTTTAGTTGATAATATAGCTATAATTAACTCTTATTTAAACCTTTAGCTAACCGATTTATTAACTAATTTGAAAAAATATCTTATTATAAATTTATTATTATAAATTTATTATTATTAATATTATCGTATTAAAAAGAGTTAAAATAAGCTTAAAAGGTTTTATTATATATATAATTTAGTTTAAATACTATTCTGATCTTAATTATATTAATTAAATATTTTATTACTTATTTTGCTATTATATAATAATTATTTATTAATTATATAAAATACTTATTTAAATAATATATTATAAAATTAATATAAAATTAGCTTATTTTAACTATTTAATTTAGGGTTTTAATAATGAATATAAAGTTATTTTTCAACTTCTTATTAATAATATATTTAAGAAATAACTATTTTAGTTTTATATTTTTATTTATAATACTTTTAATAATATAATAATCTTCTATTCCTAATTATTTGAATATTTAAATAATATAACCCTTTTAAATAATATTAATTATATAATTATTATAATTTTATAAGATTTCTATTTTTAAATAGAAATAAATAATTTTTAAATTTTTATTAAATTAAGCTTTTAATTTATTTATTACTTTTTATATATATAAGAGTATTAATAAATTGTTTATATAAATTATTATAATCGTTCTTTTATTATTAATAAAAATAGAATTATTTTTTTGAAATTATTTAAAGTTAAAATTATTTAAAGTTAAAATTATTTAACTTTGTTATTAATTTTCTCCTTATTCCTTAAATAATTATTTAAGGCTATATAAGGCCCTTTTTAAATAATATATATTATTTATACCGTTAATATATTTATAAGGCTATTTTATTTATACTTTTTTTAAGAAATATTTCTAAAAAGGTAATATTAATATCGGAATATTTTATTTCTATATTATATTTTATTCTTAAGATTAAAAATATTTTTTAACTTAAAGTTTTTATAATTAATAAGAAAATAATATTATAACTTGTTTTTTTTATTTATTCGAAGCCTTTAATAATTTATTAAATTTTATATTTAATAATTTCGTTTTTAATATTTAATTTAATTAATAATATTTATCTTCTTAAAAATATTTTATATTCTAATAATAGTTTCTTAACTTTTTATACCCTTTTAAATTTTATTATATTTAATTTTAATTAAAATATTATTTTTTATTACTCTTTATTTAACTTTAAAAGTATTTTTTATTAATTTTTAAAAAAGATAATATTCTTATTTTCGACCTTTTAAGAAATCTATATAAAGAGAAATCCTTCCTCCTTTATTCCTTTTTAAAAATTATAATAATTTATTAATAAATAAAGTTTTATAAACCGTTTTAATTAATATTTTAATAATATTAATAACCTTTAATAAGTTAAAAAAAGTATTTATTATATTCTTAATATTCCTTATTTATTATATAAAGATAATATATTATTAATATAAATTATAATTTCTTTATTTAATTTTATATTTAATATTTATTTTATATTTTATTCGTTAAGGCTAAAATTAATTATTTTATTAAATTTAATATTTTGAATATTAACTTCTTCAAATTTATCTTATATATTAAGGCTAAGGCTAACTTCCTTATTAATATTAATATTTTGAATATTTATTTCTATATTTATAAATTATTTATTTATTAATATATTATTTATTTTATTATTTTATTATAAATATTTTCTTTATTATTCTTTATTTTAAATAAATATATCTTTATTAATATTATTTTATTAAAAATAACGTAAATTAAAAAAATTTAACTTTTTAGCTTTTTTATCTTATAAATAATATTAATTAGAATTATTATTAAATCTTAAATATTTATACTTAATACCTTGGAATTTGAGTTTCTATTTATAAATATCTTTATTATATATTTAGCAAATATATTCGAATAGCTTTATATAATTAATATTTAGTTTCTTTTTAATTTATTCTTTATATAATATTTTTCTATTAAATATTATTATAAAGAGTTTTTCTTTAATATATATTGTAAAATTTAGAATTTTCCTTTAAAATTTTTTATTTAATCTTAAATAAAATAATATTATTTTAATTTATTCGAATAATATTCTATTATTTTATTTAATAATATTGTTTTGATAAAGGTTATATAATAATATTAACTCCTATTAAATATTAACTTAATTAAGAATTATTTATATTTATAAATTAATAAATTCTTTTATATTATTTTTATATAAATAATTAATAATTTTTTTTTAATATTATTCTTTTTAATATAATCCTTAATACGATTATTAATAAGGTCTACTTCTTATAAGGAAAGAAAATAAATAATTATTATATTAATATATTTATTTATAAATATCAAAATATATTTTATATTATCTTTTATAAAAATAATTTTTCTATTTTTAATAATATATATAAATTATTATTTATTTAAAAGTATTGCTTATTTATTCCTTATTAATTTATAATTAAAAATATAAGATTATTTTCTTATAATATAAGTTTTATATTACTATTTTAATAATATTATATTTTCAAATTTATTATTTTATTTAATATTTATTTTAATAATTACTTTTGTTATATTCTTTATTAAAGCTATTTTAATATATTTAAAATATATATATTAAAACTTTTATAAGGCTAGAATATTATTTATTTTAATATTTTTAATATACTTTTAATATTTTAAAGGAGATTAAAAATTAAGATAATTATTATTTATTTTTTAATTTAAAAATAATATTTTCCTTATTTTATCCTTAATATTAAAAAAATTTCCCTTAAATAATATTATATATACCTTTTTAACTAGCTTCGTTATTAAATAATATTATATTAATTATTTAAGATATAATATATATTTATTAGTTCGACTTCTTTATTATTATTATTAATTATTACGATAATAAAACTTTTTATTTTTATTATTATAATAATAATAATAATATTATTAATAAGATAATTATATATATAATAGGAAATAAAATATTAATATTTAAAATAAATATTAATATTAGCTCTTAAATTTAAATAAATATCTGATTTTCTAAACGCTTTATATATTAATCGTATTATTAATATTTTTTAAAATTAATAATTATTTTAAAATTATATATCTTTAAAACCTATTTTGTTTTCTCTTTATTATTTTTAAAGAAGAGCTTCTTATTTTTTGGTTTTTATTAATTAAGACGGAGGTTATTATTTAAATGATAATAATTTTTTTTATATAAATTCTTTTATAGTAAAAGTATTTCGATTTACTATTTTTATTATTTCCTTTTTTATTATTATTATTATTATTATTACTTTTCGTTTTCCTTTGCTTTTTAAAGTTCCTTATTTTTAAGGCTTTCGAAAAACTTTCCTAGCTTCGTTATTTATTATAAATAAATATTATTTTAATAATTTCCTTAAAGGTAATATTCTTATTAATATTATTTATAATTTAAATAATTTAAATTTAATATAATTTTATCTTATTTAAGAGACTTTTTAAGAATAAATAAGTTAATATTATTTTATTTATAATTTATATTGTTATTATTAAATAATTATTTTAATAATATAAATAATTAATATATTTATTAATACTTTTGAAAATAATAGAATTCATATTAATTAAATATTAAATAATTATATATATAATATAATTATTCGGGGGTAGTAACGTAATAACAGTATTATTAAAAGCCAAATTAATAATTATACAAAATATACCTATAGCGTATATAAATTTATAAGGTTATAAGTTCGAATCTTATTATCCCCAACTTATATACTAAAAACGGAAGATTTATAATAGAAGAATATAGAGATATAAAACGGAATTTCAATAACGCAGAAAACGATACCTAGTATATAGCAAGTAATCGCGGTAAATATAGAGGAATATAATAAGCCTTAAGGCAAAAAATATAGTTCTTATATAAACCTTAATAAATATTATATCGAATATAAACAAAAAAATATATATAGTTATTCTTTTTTTTAGAATTTTTTCTTTAAAAGCTTTTATATTTTTATAATATATTTTTTGCTATTAAAGAAGTTTTTAATATATAATTTATATATTAAAATAATAATAGCTTGGACTTTCCTATTTATCAAGAGCAAATTATTATTAATATTATTTTTATTTTTATTAATAATTAATTAAAATCTTTCTTTAATAAAAGTAACTTATATTTCAAGAGCTTAATTATAATAATTAGAGATCCCTTTTAAAATAATTACCTTCCTATATATTACCTCTATAACTTGGTATAAAGGTAAATAAAATAATAATATTTATAAATTGAAAACTTGAATATTTTTCTCCTTATACAAATATATAAATATTAGCTAAGCTTATAATTTATTAATTATAAGAGATTTCAATTGCTTTATTTACTTAGGAATATAAACTTATTTATATATACAACTGATTAATCTAGGCCTTATAAATAATAAAACATTTAATAGAGCTAATATACCCTGAGTATAGCCCTTGTTGTTTGGTATATAGCTGGCTAATAGTGATCCAGGATTGCTATACGCTAGACCTGATTTGGCTTAATGCTGCTGGAGAGACTGCCCCAGCCATTCTCCAACACCTGATGCTTCAATGCTTTCATCAACAGCCGGTTTACCTGCATGATCGTCTTCTCTAAATCAACCTCCGCACACGAGCACCTTTATTCTCTTCAAATTCCTGCTCGACGACTTCTACAGTCGGGAAATGCCTCCAGTAAACTCAAAAGGGTTTGTAGCAAACCCGCGCTATTATCTTGATAATCACTTATGCGACACTCAAAGGATTACCTTGCACGACAGAACCCTTGAAGGCTTCTATGATGTCCAAGAAAGCCCCAAGCCGGAGGACCTTACAGGAAGAGATTGGACAAGCATAAATATGAGGAAATCGGGCCATGGGCAACTCTGCCCAGTACGAGATCGGAAATGAATTGGACAGCTTTACTGCGTTACCGCAAAAAGCCTTCGACACCATCAACGAATGGTAGTCGAAGATATCTTGAACGGACAAGGCGCTACCACATGATGCCCTAAAGCACCAGGACTACATCCATCGACAATTGTTCATGTGGGGTAAGACATGAAACAAGAAGTATCCAGCATGACATAGAGGACAATATACTGCTCGAGAGAGAGGCACATCGGGTAGTAAGTTGAGCTGGTAGACTGGTGACTGGATCTTGATCATGGCATTGGTTTTTAGAAGGGTAGGTCTCCACATGAATGAATGAATATTTGTGCAGGCACATTTTTAATCCATTCGATGGGATTTCGCTTCAAGATGTTTCAATTACAACCAACAGGTATTCAAGTTCAGCCTCATGACAGCCTTGCAGCACGTTTTTGATCCTTCTTTCCATTAAGAACGCTTACTTTCCCAACTAAGTTAAGAGATGGAGCAGCCTCTAGTCTTTTGACTTGGCACGCGGGTGACAAAAATGCTCATAACTAGGCCAATTCGGGGATGGCTACCTCTTTCAACAGTCCCAACTACCAAAGTTTGGCACTCTAATATTCCTTTTTTATACGTTTTTAGTTTAATTAGTCAAGATTTACTGAATTATTAATATATAAAATATATATTATTAAAGTAATAGCAATTAATATAAAGCAATATATTAAGAGAAAGTTGCCAAATTTTAATAAATAAAATTAATAAAAAAGGTAACTATCCCTGAATTGGTCTAATTATAAGTATTTTTATTACTTACATATTTGATTATATAATAAATATATTAACTTAAGAAATTTCAATTGCTTTATTTATTTAGGAATATAAACTTATTTATATATAATATAAATTTTATTTAAACTTTATAAATAATGAAATATTTAATAAAATTAATTTATTTTAAATATAATTTTTATTATTTAATATATTATTTAATATTATTAGAAAATTTATTTTAATTATTTTTTTATATTCCTTTTTAAATTTTATAATAATTTTTAAAATATTATTAATAAATAATTTATTAAATTTTATATTTCTTTTTTTACTTTTTTAAACTAATTTTAATAATTAAAATATATATTTTAAATTTATTACTATTATTTTTAAAAAATATAATTTATAATTATATTTTTATTTTATTTTATATTAATTATTTTATTTTATTTTATAATATTGAAATTATATATAAGGGTAGTAGCGTAGTAGCAGTATTGCTAGAAGCTAGATTAATAACTATATAAAACGCGTCCGCAGTATATATAGATTTACAAGATCGTAAGTTCGAATCTTATTATCCCTAATCTATATACCAAAAACGGAGGATCTACAGTAGAAGGATACTAAGATACGGGACGGATTTTTAATATCGCGGAAAACAATAATCAGTATACAGCAATTTCAGCAGACAAACAGCGGAAAAATTACTAAAGGCCCCTAGGGGTAGCAAATATGCAGATCTCGTATAAGCCCTAACAGGTATTATATCGAGTATAAACAAAAAAAAATAAAATAAAATAAAATATTAAAATAAAATATTAATTTTATTTTAAAATATATTATAAAGTTTTTAATTAAATTAATTTATAAAGGAAAGGATAGTCAAAAGGTAACCTTTTCTTGCTCCGGCTATTGCATAACTTAATAGGACTTAGCGTAGCCTGTTCGGGCAACGCGTTATATATCGCCTTGCCTGCCGCTTTTACAAAATATAAAGGTTTTTATTTTTTACTATTTTTCTATTAACTTTTTATTTCTTTTTTCTATTTATTATTATTTTATTATTATTTTTTGTTTATAAAGGTTTATATTTTCCCTCCCTTTTTAATAATTAACCTTTGCTAATTATCGCTAATCGTTAATTATTATATTTAAACTTCGTAAAAAAGTATTTTACTTCTAACCCTTTTATAAAGATTTGCTTTTATATTTTATATTTATATTTTTTTTAATTTATTTTTTTAATTTATTTATTTTAATATATAAACTATAGTTTATAATATAATATAATAATTTTATTTACTATTTTATAGTTTTTTATTTGTATTATAGTTTAGATCCTAATTTTATTTTAAAAATTAATTAAAGCCTTTTATCTTTACTTTCTTCTATTTATTATTATTTTATTATTATTTAATTAATTTTCTAATTTATTATTATATTAACTAAGAACTTCAATTGATAATATAAATAATATTAAAGCGAAATAATTTATATAATATATAATTATTATTAATATTTATAAAGATTAAAAAAGAAAATACTTTATTATAATTACTTAAGCCTTTGGTATATTTGTTTTAATTATATTAATATAATATTTTTATGATATATTTATTATGCTACCGCCGCTTATAATAAAGAATAATAATTTGATATTCTTAATAATCTAATAATATCCTTTATATTAATTTAATAAATTATAATTAAATATAATCGTTATATTTAGCTTAGTTAAATTTCAGGTAATAATAAATATTAGAATATAATTACGGCTTAATTATAAGGACGAATATTTATATTATTTAAAAATATTTAAATTGATAATTAAACTCTTAAAATAAGTTTTAAGTATTAATTGTTATTAATATAATAACAGTTCGATTATAAATATATATATATATATTTCCTAATTATATTTAAATCGGCGATTAGGGTTCTTAAAACTGTTTTGTTTCTTTATATTATTTTATTTAATATTTCTTATTTACGCCGGTTATAACTATTAATTTGGACTTTATAATAATAATAGTTTTAGTTATATAATTATTTAAGTTATAATAAATTTACGTAATAACGCTTTGAAATATATAATTCTTATTTTTTATTAAGGATTAAGGAAGATTTAATATAGCTAATTTATTATAATAATCTTAGTTTATAAGCCTCGGCTTTTATAATTTATATTTTTAAAATAATATAAAGGTTTATAAGGGGCGTAGTAATAATCTTATTATATAACCGGATATAAGGTTTTAATAGCTAAATAATACGCTAAGGCTAACTTTTATAATATATTTAAATAGCGGCAATTAGTAGCTTCTAGAGTATAGAAGGGAAGGAAGGAGATTTGTATATAATAAAAATTATAATAAATAGCCTATTAACTTTGAAATATATATAATTTACCTTTTGCTACCTTAATAAGCTTCCAGACTTCTTTTATATTTTTTAATAAAATATTTAACTTATTTTATTACCCTTTTTTATATATTATTATAACTTATAATAGTCGATATTAATCTGGATTCTATTTATTATTATTAGTTTCTTACCTTTGTACTTCAGCTTATTTAAAGGAGTCTTATAACTTAGAATTATAATATTTTTATAATTTTTATACCGAATATTAACTTAAGCGCAAAAATCGTAGATTATATTTTTAATAAATATATTAATTTGATTACCTCTTTATTAATAGAATTTCTTGATTTATTTAATAAGCTAATATTAGATTTTATAAGTATAAAATTATACGCCGAAGGTAATATCTATTTTCCTTGATATTAATAAGTATTAAATAACAACTTCCAGATTTCCCCTTAATAGGATTTGATAATAACGGCCCCCTTCCCTTCCTTTAATAAAGTATTATATAGTATCGAAGAAGTACAAAACTTATAATATATAATATTGAAGACCGGTTCCGAAAATCAAAGGGTTAGTAATACTGTTAAACTTATTATCTTAATTAACTATAATAAAATTTATATTCTTACTCTTAAAGTAATATAAGGCGGAGATATATTTAAGGAGACTAATAGTTATAATAATATTTTTTTAAATAATAATAGTTTTTTACCTTTAGAATAAAGCTACAAGCAAGGTTTTTTTAATATTCTAATAACTTCGGTATTAAGTTTAAAAGTTAAATATTACTTTTATAATCTTCGTTTATTAATTTTATTATTAATAAAGGCTTATAATCTTCGTTTATTAATTTTATTATTAATAAAGGCTTATAATTTAGGAATCTTATTTTTTATAAAAAGATAAATTATTTTATTTCTGGTCCTTTGCTTCCTCCTCTTTTACTACTTTTAATAGCTGCTAATATTATCTTCTTATTTATATTTAATATATAAAAAGGATTAAGGGACGGGGCCTTTAATAATATTAAACTTAATTCTTTTGATAAAAGAAAAGAAAAAGCAAATATAAATAATAAATATAATATTAATAAATATTTATAAGCTAGATACTAGTTAATTATAAACGCTATAAGTTATTAAGTTTCCTTTAAATATATAACAAGCAATATAAATCTGAATAAAGGAGGCGAAAGTATATTTAAATTAAAGAAAATTTAATATATAAGTCTATTTATAACTCTTATTATTATATATTATAGTTAATAATCTTTGATAGACTTTATCGATAAAATAGAAAATACCGACAAAGCCTTAAGTAATCTTGAATTTATATAGCTTTTATTATAATTTAAGCCTATATTCAAAATACCGTCTTTTTAATAAAAATTCCGGAAAAACGAAAAAATATTAAGTTTAAATCGATCTTATAAGGTTAATAATAATCAAAGTAAACTTCTTAATATATCTCTAATTAGTATTTAGGCTTTTCCTTTAATATATTTTAAATAACCCTATTATAATAAAGGATAATAATAATACTTCTACCAGGACTATTAGTATAGAGTCGAAGATTAATAATATATACTTTTAAAGCTCTTATATAAAGGAACAACCCAAGATACAAGGTTGCTTGAGTCTTATTATTATTCAACTTATTATTGAATCTACTACTGAACTTATTATATCCCCTATTAATTACTTAATTTCTCCTAATATTATATTATCCTGTAATCTAGTTAAGTAAACTATTTATAGAGGTAATCGCAAAATAATATTAATTATTTATTCCTTAAGTATTACCGTTATTATTTAATTTTCTTCTAAATAGTCTTAAGATCAAGGAGGTTCAATACTGGATAAAACGGATTAAAAGATTATAAAAATCTTTAGCAAAAGACGGATAGGAAAATATAATAAATATAAAATATATTAAAAGAGTATATAGTTATACCGGAGCAAATTAGGAAATATATAGCAACTGCTATAGGACTTTGAAGTAAAAGGCCGGGTATAATAAGAATATAAGCAGGGTAGGCGGTTTCGCCCGATAAAGGGTTAATAATTATTAATTATATTACTCGTAGAAGAAAATATATATATTAATTATAATCAATATAGGCTAGGGTAGATACTGAAATACCAAATATTTTTTTATAATTATCGTTCTTTTCTCTATTTTCTCTTTTACCAAATAATAAATATAACTGAATTGACTTATAAATTTAATCGTTAAAATATTATTTAATCTTTGTTATCTAATTGATTTGCTTTATATTCAATTTATATTATTATTTTATTATTTAAACTTATTAATTATATGACCTTTGCTACCAATTATCCTATAAAAGAATATAAACGGCGGGCAGCGGCTATCAACACCTTAATAGTATTTTATAATGAGCAGAAAAGTCGCAGATTCCGTTATTAATATTGCTATAATTATTAGTTTCGCAAAATATAAAAGGCTTTCTCAATTATATTTTAGCGCCTGATCTTATTATTCGGCTAAATTATTTCTATTTAAACCGCTTTACCTTTACCAATTCCTGAAAGGAAAAGTTTAGAAAATATATAAAGCTCTATACGGCTTTAAACAATCTCTTAGATTATAATATAAGAAATTCTAAAGGATATTAAAAGCTTTTAGGTTTAGGATCTCGAAATTCGATTAATATATTTTTATTTATAATACTTGGAGACTTATTATTACCGTTTATATAAACGATATTGGAATCTTTAATAAGTTATAAAGCAATATTTATATATTCAAAATATATACTCAAGAAGTATTTAATATAAAAGATAAAAGACCGTATTCCTTTTATCTAGATATATATATATAGAGATCGAGTCTGGAAAAGTATATATTTACTAGTTATCCTATATCAAGAAAATACTAAATTGATTCGGTCTGGGCTCGGTAGTACCCGTCAGGACGCTATATAACTCCGTGGCCAAGCTTCAAAAGGAAGATAAGGCGGTACCGAAAGATGAATTCAGGAACAAAGATCTGTCGATATTTGGCTTACTCAACTATCTACCAACAATTACTTAACCTTATCTTGCTTATACAGTCTCGCTAATTGGAAGATACAAGGCAAACCCTAATCAGGAATATATAGATGCCGTTATACGAGTCTACGCGTATCTTGTTCAGATAGTAAAGATGCGGATATGCTATTCCAGTAGAGCGACGCAGTTGGAAGGCTTTGTCGACGCTGATTGGGCTAGCTGCAAGGATATATAAAGATCAACGATTAGGTAGGTTTTCACTCTAGCTGGAGACCCTGTATCATAGTCAACCAAAAGGAGCCAATCGTTGCTTTGTCCTCATATAAAGCTGAGTATATGGCGAGGACAGAAGCAGCAAAGGAAGCTGTCTGGCTAAAAATGTGGATAACAAATCAGCAATTAAGTTAGCAAATAATCCTGAAATGCATCAAGGGACGAAGCATATCGGTATCAGGTACTATTATATTCGGGAATATATAGAAAAGGGAGATATCTTTGTAAATTAGATCAAAAGGACGGAGAATATAATTTGTTTATCGTAAAGTATAATAGTATACGTATTAGGGGGAGTATTGGAAGCTTCTATATACTTCTATATACAGATCTCCTTTGTCTATCGGAAGAATACATACAGCCTTTATCAGGCTTATTGCTTTATTCTAGAGATAGATATAAGGAAGTAGATTCCTAAATAGATAGATCAATCAATTATCCTGTTCTATCAACACTGCAGGTTTGAATAATGATGTGCAAAATATGTACAAGTTGGAGAAGGCCCGGTGTACAGGTCAGTATACGACTCCAGCCCTGCTAGATGCATTTAACAAACCTCAACAGACGATATTATAATTGATAAAACAGATAACATCGACGGTTACTTAAACGACTTAAAGCTCGTACGGATTGGATTGCGACCTAAGCCCGTCTTCCAACGGCCTCCTATCTTGCGAAACTTCTATCAATACGAAAATATAACAAGCTTAAGCAGATCTTATAAAGTTAATAATAGTCAAAGTATACTCGTATTGACCCTCCAACGGCCATGACCCCCCAACGGCCAGGCACTAAGCCTATTTAGGGAAGCTAATACCAGTATACTTCGTATACTATACTTATATATTATGTTAAATATCTAAAGAGGGTAAATTGTAAAACTTATTAAGTACTCTCGTTCAATTATTTATTAACGTAAATTGGCCAATAAACAGTAGAGGAATATAAAAGTAGAATTTTATATATTTTAAAATATAAAAATAAATACAATAATAAGAAACGTATTAAAATATTTATAACCTTCGTTTATACAGTTTATATACTCTATATAAGTTTTATACAGTAAGTATTGATAAGGATATAATAATAACATTTAGGAAGTATTGTATTGTTTAATAAGTAGAAAAGGTAGAATTTGCTACGAGCCAAATAGAATAGGCTTAGTGCCTGGCCGTTGGGGGGTTATGGCCGTTGGGGAGTCAATACAAGTATCCTCAGTATATTCCTTATTAGAACCGGGATCTATTCTAACCTATTTCAAATAACTGACTCTTAATAGAAAATGATAAAGAGAAGGATAATAATATAACTAGCGGTCTTATTAAGGCTATAAATTTAGATTCTGAATACAATATTATATATTATTAAAGTTCCTACCCGAAAAAGCAGCTTTATAAAAATAAAAAAGTTACGATATATTCTTATTGCAATTTTGATTTATACTAGAAGTTCTTCTAATATATTTTAAATAACCTTTTTATAATAAAAGATAATAAAGAATAAAATAACGTAATTAGCAATCTTATTATATTTATAAATATAATTTCTAAAATTAATATTATAAACTTTAAAACTTTTATTTTAAAAACAATATTAATTAAAATATATTAATTACTTTATTTTTTAATTAATATTGCAAGTTCTTTTAATATATTATAAATAACCCTTTTATAATAGAAAATAATAATAAAATATAATATAATTAGCGGTTTAATCAAGGCTATAAATATAAATTCTAAGATTAATATCGTATAGCTTTAAAGCTCCTTTATAAAGGAACAGCCAAAGCTATATACTTCCTTGGAATCTACCTCCCAACCTACTATTGTACTTACCCCCTAATCTACTGCTATACCTACTGTTACCCCTATTAAAGCTACTACTTCGTCCCTTTATTGCCTTATTTCTATTAGTATTATATTATTTTATAATCGAATTAAGTAGTCCTTTAGTATAAATAAATATAAAACAGCGGCAATTATTTATCCCTTTAATACTATTACCGTCTCTTAACCTCTTTTTGACTAATATCGGGACCAAAGAGGTTCAATATTGGAAAAAAAGGAATAAGAAATTATAAGAATTATAAGTAAGAAAAAGGCAGGAAAAGGCAATAAGTATAAGGTATGCTAGAGAGATATATAGCTGCCTAAGAGCGAATTAGGACACGTTTAGCGGTTGCTATAGGAGTTTAAGGTATAATACGGATTATACTTTAGCCGTAAATAAGGTATACTAGCTCTTATATATAAAATTTAATAATTATTAGTTATTTGTTTCGTAGGATAAATTATATATATTTATTTTATTATCAAAAAGGAGAAGGAGGAAAAGTTATTTATAATATAAATAAAATTATAATAGTACCTTATTAATTTTATTATTATTATTAATTTCAATATTATTATAATTTTCCTATTTAATCTTTTTTTATTCTAAGCCTTTCCCCGGTTATATTGCGATTAAGAAGTTTAATTTCTATTATTTTATATTTGCCCTAGTTTTGTAGTACTGATATTAAGTTATTAATATTAATTAATATATAGAAATATTCGATTCCTAATATTTTCTTATATCCTTATAATATTCGTTGATTTATCTCCTTAGTCGCCTCGTATTTACTTTGGTATTATAATATTAATATTAAATTATTAATATTAATTAATATATAAAAATATTTGACTTTTAACGCTTTTTTATATCTTTATAATATTTATTATTTTATTTCTTTTATTATTTTATATTTGCCCTAGCTTTATAATAATAATATTATATTATTAATATTAATTAATATATTAAAATATTTAATATTTAATATTTTTTAATATTTTAATATTATTTATTAATTTATTTCTTTCGTTATTTTATATTTGCCCTAATTTTATAATAATAATATTATATTATTAATATTAATTAACATATTAGGATATTCGATTCTTAATATTTTTTTATATTTTTATAATATTTATTAATTTATCTCCTTTGCCGCTTTATATTTATTTTAATATTATAATATTAATATTAATTAATATATAAAAATATTCGATTTTTAATATTTTTTAATATTTTTTAATATTCTTATAATATTTGTTAATTTATCTCTTTTGCTGCTTTATATTTACTTTAACTTTATAATAATAATATTATATTGTTAATATTAATTAATATATTAAAATATTTAATTCCTAACGTTTTCTTATATCTTTATAATATTCGTTAATTAATTTTTTTAATTATATTATATTTACTTTAACTTTATAATAATAATATCATATTATTAATATTAATTAATATATTAAAATATTCAATTTTTAATACTTTTTTATATTTTTATAATACTTATTAATTTATCTCCTTTATTATTTTATATTTACTTTGACTTTATAATATTAATATTAAATTGCTAATATTAATTAATATATTAAAATATTCGATTCTTAATACTTTTTTACCTCCTTATAATATTTATTAATTTATTTCTTTTATTATTTTATATTTGCCCTAATTTTATAATATTAATATTAAATTGCTAATATTAATTAATATATAAGAATATTTAACTTTTAATACTTTCTTATATTTTTATAATATTTATCGATTTATTTCCTTTACTACTTTATATTTGCTTTAACTTTATAATATTAATATTAAATTATTAATATTAATTAATATATAAGGATATTTGACTCCTAACGCCTTTTTATATTCTTATAATATTTATTGATTTATTTCCTTTGCTATTTTATATTTACCCTAGTTTTTCAATATAAAAGCAAAAAGAAATAAATTATTTATTATAATAATATCGGACTTATTTAAAGATTAACAAATAATATAAACTTTAAAAACTATTTAATATATAATATTATAGTTCTTTTAAATATATTCGAATTATTTAAAATTATATAAAAAAGCTATATAATACTTTTAGTCTTTTAAATTATAATAATAATTAAATAATTTAAATATAAGCAAATAATAATTTATAAATCTTTTTATTTTTATAATTATTATTAAAAAAATTTATTTATTAGAAGCTTTAAAGTTTTATTAATATATATTATTTTTTAATATTTTTATTTTAATTAATATTATAAAAATATTTATATAAAAGAATATATTATAAAGGTTTCAATTTTAATTTTATTAATAATTAAATTATATTTATTAAACGTTCTTATAATTAATTAGAAATTTATATTTTTTTAATTAAATATTATAATAATTTTGCCGATATTTATTTAAAAAGAAAGTATTATTATTAATAAAAATATTTAAATTATTCTTAACTCTATTTTTATAATATATTTAAAAGATATCTTTTATATTTAAAAGACCGAATTAAGAATTCCTTATTATTTCTTAAGATTTTATAATTTATAACTTAGGAAATCTATAAGGTTCTACTGATCTTTTTTAAATATTTCGAAATATTTTTATATATTTATTCGATTATATTATATAAATATAATAGCTTATATAATTAATAATAATATATAAATAAAAATATATTCGCTTTATAAAATAATATTAATAATATTTTAATATAATATTTATTATTAATAATTTATTATTAAATTATATTAAGAGAAATTTAATTAAAAATCTTTGATTATTTAGAATATTTATAAGCAATTTATTAGAATTATTTAAAAAGAGATTAAAATTAAAAGAGAAGGAAATTATATTAATATTATTAATATTATTTAAGATTATAAATTAAATATATTTAACTTCTTTATTTAATTAATAAACGATCAATTTATAGAAATCGGTTTTAAAATCTTTATATTTAAGAAACTTTAATTAATATATAATATTTATATAAATTTACTTAAAGATAATATAATTAATAATATATATTTAGAAAATATAAATCTTAAACTAGCTTTATCGAAATTTATAAATATATTTAATAGTTATTTAAGATTTCTTTATATTTAATTATTAATAAAATAAACTTATATATTAAAAGGTTAATAAACTTTACTTTACCCTATTTATATAAGGAAATATAATAATACGAATCTATTTGCTTTTTAGTTTCGGAGAAACTATATTTTTAATTAATAAAATTCTTATTTTAACGAATTTTTACTAAAAAGATAAGCTTTTCTAATAGTTTTGAGTTAAGGTAAATATTAACCTTATTAAATATAATAGCTTAAAGTAACTTTTTGGCTTCGGCCTTCCTTTTTACTAACTAATTAGCTTTTTCCTTATTTTATTGAAAACTAATAGTTTTTCTAGCCTTACTTGTATATCGGCATATCGTTTCTATTATAAAATAGAAGTTAAGTTCTTTATTATTCTTAAACCTATATATTTTTATATAATCTTTTTAGATTATAATATACTTAATATTTAATATAATTAGAAAGGTAAATTCCTTATTAATAATATATTTTTTAATCGAAATAATAAACTTTATAATATATTTTTTATAGTAAAAGTAAAAATATAATAATTTATTAAAAGGAAAGCAAGTTTAATAAGAAAAGTATATTAATTAATATAATTATATTATATAGATTTTAAATTAATTATTTATTAAAATAAAAAATATTATATTTATTAATTAATCGATAATAAACAATAGCCTTTTATTAAGATAGAAATCGTATATATAAACTTTATATATTAACTTGGAACTAACTCGAGCTTAGGAATTATTATACTTATTATTTATTAATTTTTTATTTAAAGATTTTAATTTTTAAAAGTTTAAATATATTAGAAATAAAAGACTTATTATATAAAAGGTTTTATTCGGCTAAGACGTCGGAGATTATTTAAATATTATATCGCTTAATAATAAATTATTAAATATAAATATTATTATAAATTAGCAATATTCTATTATCCCCGGAAATAAGAAAATTATATACCAATTTAAATATTTATTGATTGGACTATACAGGTCGGAAAGAAGATATGGTAGATACTGGGGGTATCCACCTACCCTAGGTATCCTGGGTGTCTACCTGGACACGGCTCTTGGCGGACACAATAGGCACTGGGTACTGGAGGTATCTATCCAGCAAGGCGTGTTTAGGGTATCTACCTTATTTCCTTTATCTATATAAGGATTAATTGTTCCCTCTGAGATAGGCTCTTTAGCAATTAACTTAATCAAATTCTTATACTTTAGTAATAATTCCCTTTCGATTAGTATAAAGCCTTCTAGAGTATAATACTTTTGTCAAGAGCTCTTTTTATTTAGAGTCGATACCTTCGGCACTTACCCTGCTTTGTACGACCCTCTAATAATATAAATATTATAAAGAGTTAAATTACACAATTACTTTGTTAATTTAAATATAAGTAAATATTATTTGTTTGTTTTGGGATAAATCTTTGTAATTATTTTAAATTATAACTCTTTGACAAAAGAGTCTTCGGGTTGTTGGGACTCTTGGCTAGTCAATCGCGCTCGAAGAATTATTGAAGGTTTTGCATCATCTTGGAGGCGGAAGCAGAAATGCCAGACATAACGTCTCTCCCTGGGTCGAGAGACGCACCCTGTTACGAGACAAAATATAAGTACTTTAAAATTAAGTAGCTCTGATTCTGTGAACGCATCAATATTTCCCGTAGTTTTATATCAGTTATGTTGTATGCCCCCTCCCGAACGCTCCCAGCCCGCTTACTTCAAAAATTACGATCGCGTCATCAACGCTGCTATGATTTACGAAGTGCCTCTATTCATAGTATAATAGGACCCCTCGATCTATAGCACTACCATCGAGCTCTTTTCGCCTTTCAAACTCATAGAATGGTTGGATCTGGATTTCCAAATCTCGCCACGATGCTGAGAAGTAATTGTCAGCCCTGTGGTGACCAGGGAGTGCTGTTTCATGCGACGTCGCCACACGGGTTGGTACCTCCAATCAAGCGATCAAGGATCCCTAGTCACTTGGTAATAAAGGTGGATACTAGTTACAGTAACTTAATTGCCTCAGTTACTCAGATATATCGTACTATAACCCTTTGGGGATAATATATACTTACTATATATATATATTATAATATATCTAAGCTTAAGAATATATAATCTTATTAAATCCAATTTAACTTTAATAATATATTTATAAAAAATTTTATTTAATTTTTTTACTTTTAGAATATATATTTTATAATATATTAATAATAATAATAATATTTATTTTTAATTTTATAATTATTATAATTATATAATTAAATATATATTTTTATTTAATATATTTTAAATAATATAATTCTCATTATATTCGATATTATAAATATTAAAAGAAATATTTTTCTAATAAGTTCCTAAAACTAATTATCTTATAATAATAATAAATAAACTAAAAAGCCTTATTATATATTTTGATAATTATTTAATTATATTATAATATTTAAAATATATTAAATAATTATATTTATATATAAATAATAATATTAAAATAAATATTTCGCTTTTTCTTATTAAATTACGATTAATATATTAAAATAAAAGGATATAATAATATAAAATAATAATAATAATATAAATTCCGAGATTATCGAGATTAAAAGTTAAATAAAAGAGCTTTTTCGAATATATTTGAAAAATAAATAAATAATTATAATTTATTATATTTAATATAAGTTTAAAAATCTTATTTTAATTATAAAAATTAAATTTAGAAAAAATATTATCTTTTAAATAGCTTTATTTATTAGAAAGTAAATTAAATTAATTCTAATCTTTATATTATTATTTATATTAAAAAAAGAATAAATTTAAAAACTTAAATATATTTTTAAAGTTTAATTAATAATTTTAAATAATAATATTAATATATTAGGAACCTTAAGGAATATTTATATTAAAAATTATATATATAATAAAATTTATATTTAAAAGGGCAAAAACTATTTATTAATTTTAAAATTATATTTTTGAAAAAATTTAATAAAAATATATTATATTATTTATTATTCTAAAGCTATATATATTTAATAGTAATTAATAAAGTTTATTTAGTATTTAAATAATAAAGCTTTTGCCTAGTTTATTTAAAATTAAAAGTATTTTATAATTATTTTCTAATTAATATATCGATATTTAAAGTATTAATAACGCTAAACCTAATATTATTAATAATAATAAAGGAGTATTATAGTTTTAATTCTTTTATTTAACTTATTTATATATTAATTAATTACCTAAATATTTATATATAAATTAAATATATATAAAAGAGTAAAAAGAATATATTTAACTTTTAATATATTTTATTATAATAAATTAGAAATATATATAATATCCCGAAGATAATTATATATATAAACTTTATTATTTAAATTTATAAAATATATAGTTTATTTAAATAATAAATTAAATAGTTAAATTATTATATATTCTTAAGGAAAATTATTGTTATTATATTCGCAAATATAATAAATAATAATAAATATTGAATTTTTATATAATTTAATTAATTATCTTCGGAATATAATAATCTTTATATATTAATTATAATTAATTTATATAAATTAAAAATTAAAAATTTAAATATAAAAATTATTATTTAATAATTAATCTTATTTTCGGTCTCGAAATTATATTAATAAATAAATCGTATTATTTGCTTTATCGAGAAGCAAAGATAGTTGCTATTTTTTATTTTAAATAATATATAAAGTTTCGATTCAAAGCTCCTATTCGTTCGTTATAAGCGGAAAGGGTATATTTCAAAACCTTATAATTATTTATATTTATAACGTTATTAAATATTATTAAGCTTAAAGCTTTTAATAATTATATTAAAAAATACTAAATAAAAAATAGCCCCTAATTAATAACAAGATCTGCTATTTATTCTTTATAAATTTATAAACCTAAGAACTTCTTTATATATCCGAAAATATATCTTTTATTTTTTTAGAAATATTATTTATATAACTAAGAGCTCGGAAAAGCCCGTATATTATTATTCAAATTATAACTTATTATTTATATCTCTTATTTAAGTATATTTAAGCTTAAAAGTAGCTATTTTAAAAGATTCGTTATAATAATTATAATTTAAGAAAGAACTCTTAGCTTAACGGAAATATAATATCTTAAAATTATATTAAACTTGCGAATTCAGCTTTATCCTATTTATAATTATATTAAATTTTATATTTAATTAAATTATTATATAAAGATTGCAAATTAATATCAAAAAAAATATATTGTATTTAATTAATATATAATTTAATATAGTTAATTATTTAATTAAAATTATTAATATTTTTCGTAAAGGCTGAAATATATTAATAAATAATAATATTGAAGTATTTTTCTTTTAATATAAATATAATAATTGGCGATATTAATTATATATATATAAGATAATTAGGGCTTAAAAAGGGACCGTTAATAATTATAAAATTATTAAAAATTAATAACTTACTAAAAAGGGTATTTAATTATAAAGGAAAGCAAATAATTATTTATAATATTTATTATTAATAATATCGGGAACCTTGCTTATTAAATTATTAAAAACTTTATAATATTTAATCCCGTAATATTAAATCGAGATATAAATATTATAACTAAGACCTTAATTATAAAACTATAAATATTATAAATTAAAGATTTATTATCGGATATACGATTAATAATATTTCTAAAAATATATAAATAATATTATTTGCCCTTAATATTAAAGAGCTTTATTATATAATATTTATTTTCCGAAATATTATTTAATATTTAAAGCAAAAAGATTATATTATTAATATTAAATAATAATTATAAATAATTCTATTTATAATCTTTTAATTAAAGTTAAAATAACCTAAACGGATTTAATTTTAATTAAATCCTTTCTATTTTTATTTTATAATATTTTAAGTATTTAAAGTCGGATTATTTAATATTATATTATTATTTTAAATATTAATAAAATTAAATATTTCGATATCTTTTATATAAATATTTTCGTTATAATAAAATATATTTATATTAAATTTTTTAAGGCCAGTTTAATATAAAAATATTATTTAATAAACTGAATAATATAAATTAAGCTTTTAAATTATTAACTTTTTTAATAATTAAAAAGCTATATTAAATATATCTTTTATAACCGATTTTGAAAAATATATATTAAATATAATTTTATTGATAATATATTTTATTTAATTTCTCAATTTTAATAAATATAATCTATTTAATATTTAATATTCGAGAAATTAATTATTATTTTTGAAAAAATAAGATTTCTCTAATTAAAAGGCTTTTAAAATATTATTAAATAACTTTAATAATTAATCGATTTTATAATTAAATTAAAATTTATTATATATATTTATAAAGCTATTAATTAATATAGTTTATTATAATTCGGCCTTAAATATTAAATTATTTATTAAATAACTTAAATATAAAAGCTTTCTTATATAATTAAGTATATTATTATATTTAGCTTAAAATATAATAATATATTCCTAAAGGGCGTAATAAAGAAGTTCGATATTTATATATTTAATTATATATTAAAATAATAAATATATTTCGATATATATATAAAAATATTAATAATTCCGTTATTACTTATTAAGTTTATATATATTAATATTATTTATATCCTTCTTAATTGAATTTAGTATAAGATATATTTGCTTATAAATAATTATTATTATTAATAATTATAATATTTAATTTTATATTTGTAATTATAATATAATATTTTCTTATTAATTATTATTAAGATTAATATTCTTCTTATATTATATTTATATTATAATTATTTACGCTTTATAATTATAAATAATCAAGTCTTTTAACGCTTTGAAATCGTTTGGCTTAATTACTTATAATCTATTTTAATAATTAACTATATATTATAATATAATAAGGTTTTTTAAAATATTATTATTTTAATATATAATATAAATTAGCTTTAATAAATTAAATTATAAATATTATAAACCGAAGCTTAAAATTAATTAAGTATATTTATTAAAAGAGTTTTCCGCTATATTATTTCGGATAACTTTTATTATTAATATTCGTTTTATTATTTTTAAATCCTTATATATTAATTATAATTAAATATTATATATTATAATATTAAAACTAAGACCGAATTAGCTATTATATAAGTTTCTAAGAATATATATATTATTTAATATTATACTTTCGTATTAAAGAAATATATTATTTTTATTTATTAAAAATATTTATAATCTGATATTTAAATAATTTAAGGAAATATATTTGATTCGGGATAAGAAATATAAAAACTTTTAATTATATCTTTAATATAGAATATTTGAATTTAAAGGATATAAATAAAGATTAATAAAATATATAAAATATTAAAGTTTAATATATATTTAAATAATAATATTAAAAATAATAAGTTTCGTATTATTTTTATTAATTATTCTAATATAAACCTGCTTATAAAATACTTTGCTTATTAAATATTAATATAATAATAATTAAATAAAACTTCCTTAAGTCCTCAATATACTTACTATAATACCTTTTTATAAACTCGAAGTTATTATATATAACGATTATATAAGAATATTACCTTAGCTAACGTACCTTATAAATAGTTAGCTTATTTAATAATATTATTCTTTATTATATAATTTAATGAAATTAACTTAAATCTATTCGATTAAGAATATTAATAACCTAATACCGAGCTTTATTTTAATATAAATATAAGTTTAATATCCTAATAAAATTTATTAAATAAATTAACTTAATATAATTATAAAGAATAAAAAATATTAAAATAAAATATCTATTTTAATTAATATTATTAGATTTTTAATAATAATTATCGAATAATCGTAATTATTAAGGGGTATATTATTATAATATTATCTTAAAAAATAATAAGGTTTTCAAAAATATATTTTTTAAATTATAAGTTAATAGGATATACCGCCTAAAGTTCAGAGTATTTAAAAGAGCGTTTATCTCTTTTTATAAGATAAATTTAGCTTAAGCCTAGCCTTGCTTATATATAAAGATATTCCTTATAAACTTTTTAATAATATTTGTTATCTTTAAGTTCTTTATATTATTAATATAAGCAAAGTTCAGGAAATTACGTTAAAATTTACGAATTTAATAATTAGAATAATATTAAATTAAAAAAGTTAAAAAGATATTTATATTTTATTTTTATTTCTAAAATTAAATAATAATTATATATAATTTTTCTAGTTCGAATAAATAAGGTCCTTAGCGTATTAACAAGTTAATATTTACTCTTTATCCTTCTATTTTACTATTATTTTATTTATATTTTTACTTTAATTTTTAAATATTTAATATTAAGCCGTTAATATTATTACGGTATTTATATAAAAGTAAATTCGAAGATATTATACTTAAAAATAAGGAAATTATAAATAATAATAATAATATTATAATATATATTAATAATAATTTAAATTAAAATTTATAATCTAAAAGTATTAATAATTAAAATCTTTATAACTAATTATAAAATATATTAATAAAAGGATTATAAGTCGAAAATATAAAATAGAAGTTTAAATTAATAGCTTTAACTAATTAAATAATTAATATATAAATATTAAATATAAAATAATAATAAAGTTACGAAATTATTATAAATATTCTATTTAATAAGGAAATAATAAAGTTATTTTAACGGATTCGTTACCTTTTAATATATTAATATTATTTAAAATTTTAATTATTATTCTTTTTAATTTTTCCCTTTTTAAAATTCCTATTCTTCTTTCTGGAAAAAGAAACTCTCTATTTTATAATATTATATCTTTATTATTATTATATATATATATACCTATTTAAACTCCTTTAGAATCTTGATTTTATATCAAGTTACTTTTATTTATATTATTCTTCTATTTATATTTAGAAGAACCTTTATTTATATTATTATATTCGGATTATCTTATAATATTTAATATATTAAAATATTATTAATTAATATATCAAAAAAGAATTAAATAATAATAAGGAATTAATATAATATTTTATTATATATATTTAAATATTTCGATAGAAAATTCTTAAAAGTTAATTAAATTAAATATATTATTATAAACTTTGTTTATATATTCGATTTAATAATATTAAAAGTTATTTTATCTTTTTAAAGTTTTATAAATTATAATAATATAATCCGGTATTATATATAAATATTAAGCTTATTTTATATAATTAATAAATTATAAAAAATTTCTAAATAAATAATTTATATTACTTTTTATATATATAATATTAATATAAACTAATTATATTTAATAATAATAACTATATTTTAGAGAAAATTGATTTTATAAATTTATTTTATTATTCTTTTAATTGTTTTATCTTCTGAATTTATAATTATATTAATTTATTATTCTTTAAAATAATAATAAAAGTTAAATATAAATTATATATATTTTCTTTTAATTATTTCTTTATTTAAAGATATAAAATTTTATATTATATTATTTTCTTTTTTAAACTTAAAATACTTTAATATATTCAAACTAATATACTAGAAAATTATATTATTATTAAATTATATATATTTTATATAACATAAATATATAATTAGTTTAGAATTATAATCGGATTAGAGTATAATATATAATATTTAATATAAAATATTTTATCAAATTATTTATTATATTAAAAAATATATTATTATATATAATTATTCTTTATTCGGTTTATTATTAATATTCTATTAATAGTATTAATATATATCGAATTTATTATTAATTAAATTTCTAATTTTTAATTTAAATTCTTCTTCAAAAATTATATTTTCTTATAGTTAAATAAATAGGTTTAGAATTATAATATTATTATTCTCTATTTATTCGTCTTATATACTTTTCTCTTATATAATATTAATAATAATAATTTATATTTAAGTTTTGTTTATAATAATTTCTGATTCTATATTTAAAAATATTTTTATATAAATACCTTTGATATTAATAAATATTACTAGTTAATTTGCTATTTAAAATTATATATATATATTAAGAAAAGTCCTTAAATTGTTTAATATATTCTTATTATTATAAAATATATATAAATAGGACTTTAATATTTTAATTATATATATTTTAATTTAGAAATTATAATAACTTTTAAAGTTATATAAATATTAATAATAAATATAATCGAGATTATTTTTATTTTTTAAATTTATATATATTAGTTCTTATAATATTATAATCTAATTAATATCGGTTATTAAATTAATTATATTTTAAGACTTTCGAAATAAGCAAATTAATATTTTAAAATTAATATTCTAATAAATATATTAATAATTAGATCTTTTAAAATAATTAATAAATTAGCTTTAATTCTTTAATATTAATAAGGTAAATATATTTATAATAATATAATAATATTTATTTAATTTTTTTTAATATATTTCTTTATTTATATTCTTAAAATATATTTTTTATTCGATTTTTTATTTAATATCGAATTATTCAAATTAATTTAATTTATTTTAATTTCGTTTTTTTCCTTATTATCCAGATCTTTATTTATTAATATAAATAATATAATTTTATAATACTTTTTTAATATAAATTTATAATATTAATAATTAATTAATTTTGCTTCTAAATTAAGATATTATTCTAAATATCGATATAAGAAAATTAAAGTTTTAATAATTATATTAAATAAATATAACTTATTAAAGTAAGTTTCCTTTATATTTATTAATATTATTATATTACCTTTAATAAATAATTTAATATATTTTTAATTCTTTATATTTATTTTATAATTTAATTTATTATTTTTATAATTTTTATAATATAATCTTAATAATAA
>JAABUQ010000172.1_pt1 | contig 140047 bp, 125 predicted proteins | sample 5560001 | NCBI WGS metagenome assembly JAABUQ01 (sample SAMN10711888, study PRJNA513371) | rock metagenome | isolation source: Antarctica rocks | place: Antarctica: Victoria Land, Finger Mt nord | collected 2015-12-18
TAATACTAGCCCGATTAGGCTAAAAATTTCAAATAAATTACAAAAAAATCTAAATTTTAATAAACAATTTAAATTACTCTAATAGGCTAGCGCGAGGTGTCAAGAGACTCTCTCGGGCCGATGTCGACTCAGTAAAGCCATTGTGCCACAGGAGTCGCTTCCCCGAATTGCCGATGTTGTAATACTATATAACTCGATTTAATACAATATATTTTTGTTATAGTATTGCATCTAGAAATTAAATCAGGTAGTTGCACCTCGAATAACATCTACTAGACGATAGATTAGAATTCTTAATTAGATAATTACGATTAAATCTTAATTAATCTAGATCGATAGACGCGCTAGTAGTATATATAGTCGTTCTTTATAACTTTTATAGATTGCAACTCTTTTACATTCCAACAAACAATAGCTTCAATCTTATAGATAAATATTGTTTGACACGATTGATCTTAATCGTTTGTTCGTAATATTATATATTGCTCGAACAATTAATTCTCTAAGAGTTATCAATTATAATCTTGATATTTATTCTTTATCTAGGTAATTGAAGTTTGCATCTAGATACAATTGTAAATATTTTATTTGTTAAAGTATTACAATATAGTTACAATTATATTTATCTTATTATCTAGAATTTTGATTAAATTATTAAAAACAATATATGCAAGTTAACTTTCTTATAGCTCGAAAAAGATATAATTCTTATTGTCTTTGTTCTTAACGCTTTTATTCAATTATTTTATCAATATATTAAAGAGCTATCTATTGCTATTATTAGCACAATTAATGCTATTGTAGCAATCTATTTTTGTTCGTCTGCACTCTTAAGATCTAGTCGAAATACTCGAAATTTTATCTTACTAGAATTTTTAATTTATCTTGTTAAGTAAGTTACAAATATTAGTTGTTTTTGTGCAACAATTTAATAGTTCTATAACGTTATTATCTTGTATTGTTTATTTATATTTTATTAAAGCTTTTTGCAATCTTACAATCTTAAAAGTGCATATAATATAAATAGCTTATTCTTTATCGACAATACTTTATCTTAATTAAAACTACTTGTTTTGCAAATTAAAATTAAATATCTTAACAATTTAGACAATATCTTAATTCTTGAACGCAACAAGCAAATTACTTGAAATTTAAGTATCTTCGAATCTATTAATACAAATATTGTTAACAATAGATCTAGATTATAGAGCTTTCTATCTTTTATTAAAATCGAAGAAACGTTAATCGAAGAAGCAATCTACAAGATATTAATAAGTTTACAAAATATTATACTTGCAAATTCAACTATTTAAGTAGTTGTTAATATTGTAATTAACATTAAAATAAATTGTGTTCTAGCTTATATATAGAAAATGCTTAACAATGCAATATCTCAAGATCTATCGAAATCTACAAAATTATCTAAATCTTTCAAATTATTAAGATTGACAAGTAAGATAAGCAACTTATCTAGATAACACGTAAGCAATATCGATTTCTTTAACTTTTATTATAACAACAAATTTGCGTTAAGCGATTTTGCTATCAAGTATATCGAAAAAGATATTATCTTTTAAGATGTATATATCTTTGTAAATTGTATTAAGAATATTGCTTTTATCAAAGATAACAAACTAATACGCAGCAATCTTTTTACTTGCTTGCGAGATTAAGCTCTTATTCAATATATCTCGAAGCTTATTGATAATAAGTGTTGCTTACTCAAGTATAGCAATGATTTAAACAAATAAATCGAGACTTTTATTTATTAATTTCGCGAGTTTTTTGCTAAGACTATAGAGATAATTACTAGTAAACAATATACTACTTAAGATATTTGTCGTCAACAAGAGTCTCGTAAATATGTTCGAATTATAATAAGAGTTGCGAAATTAATTAAACTATCTATCTACAATTAATTTCAAATTATATAAAATAAGTTGAATATCGAATTTTAGCGCAATGTTTTTATGTCGCGAATTAATATTACTCTTAACATATTTCTTAAGAATCTTAATAATCGCAAGAAGATATAGTAGAAGTTTATAAAAGCACGTTTTAAGCTATCGAAGCAAGAGAGTACTAGCAATCGTAAAGACAAGTTCGCAATAAATAAGAACAAAGATTATAACAAAAGCTATAATAGAGACAATTAGAACTACAATAATTGTAATATACTAGATATATCTTTAAGCAACTTCAAATCTTGCTTTAACTAGCAAGATAATAAATACAATCAATTCTTTTGTTCAAGATTACAACTTATCTTTTAATTATTTATATTAAGTTTTGCGAACTTTGTATTTTAGCAACAAACACAATTATTTTCTTGACAGAATTGTGCTTATTAAACTTAGAACAATTAGTAACTATATTAGCAACAAGATTAATTCTTAAACAATTAGTTACTATTGCGAGCTTTGTTTGCTTTATCTTAGTCGAAGCAAATTATTGCTAGTTCTATCACTTAAAACGCGCTCTTAAACGAGTCAAATTTCTATTAGAAATAGCAACAATTGTTTCGTCGCTATAATAGCAATTAACGTCGACAATCTTCTTAAGCACAATTAACTTATTAAGATACTTAAGATTAAGAGAATTATATAGATTACAACAATCGAGATGCGTATTATAATAACGAGGATTACTATAATAACAAAGAATACTATAATAATAGTAGTAACAAGACTTACGTCGCTTATTCTAATAAAGATAAGAATAAAATAAATAGTAATTATAATGCTATTGACGTTAAGAAGACTATCGATATTAACTTTGTTAAAATCTTAAGACAACTATCTATTATTTGTCGTTTTTGTTAAAAGAAGTTCTTATTAAACAACAAGCTTTATTGTTACGTACAAGTATGTCGAAAATCGACAATTAAGATTGTCGATACTTATTAAAATTAATTATCTAGATAAAATTTTATTGATGTTTTCTATTATTATTATAGAGTTTATTGCGTTATCTATTATGTAATCTAGATACAATTTTCGTTTATAATACTATACTCGTGCAAAAATACAATACGCTATCGACAATAAGAAGATAGAGAAATCTCTTAACTTCGATTGTAATATATTATTTGTTAATTACGAGTTTCTTACTACGCAATTATATAAAGAGATAAGAAGAATTATTAGTTCTTTTAAAGTACGTAATATAGATAATCGTAAACATAATACGTCAAAATATTTGAATTTGAATTTCTATATAATTGAAACGTTCGAAAATAAGATTTCGACTATCGCACACTTTAAGCGAGAGATTTACGTAATAGACAATTTTCGAGCAAAAGTATTTATTAATACTAATATATTTAAATTCGAGACTATAGTTGTCAACGTAGTTCGAAAGAAGTTAATTGTAAATAAATATAATATTATAGCATTTCTCTTTGTAATATTAAGAAGAAATCGCGTAGAACGCAAGCTATATAGTTAGAAGCAAGTTATAATATCTTTATATATAATAATAATATTATTAATAAAGTATTGTCAAAAAATTATATTAAATAATTGCAATTACAACTTTCTATCTAGATTAAACATAGCTTTGAAATCTAGCGACGATTTTTTCGTTTATATAGTAAATGCGAATATCGCAACAATTTAAGTACAAAATACATTTAACGAGATCTTTGTTCTATCAAAAAAATTTATAATTAAAGCGTTACAAAATTACAATAAAGATAGTTGCTATCTAACTTATTCGAAGAATTAATATCTAGTTATTATATTTTTTTAAAGATAATCTAAGCGACTAAAGCAAGTTGCAAAGTATATTGTTGTAATAAATCTTATTGCAATTGTTATTTTCGATAATAGTATTAACATGTTTATCTTTTATCTAGATTAAGAATTTGTAATATCTTAGATTAATAACACAATAAGTAAATTAACGCTCTTGATAAACACTTTTTATACAAATATTTTTCTATCTATCTTGCAACTTTTACAATTTTACAATAGCATATCTTTATCTTACAATAGCAACAATTTTATTATTAAAGCATCTATAAAGACTATAATGTCTAATAGAATTATTATCTATAATAATAATTTTGTATACAATTGTTTATCTACAATTGCGAAAAAATATCAATAGATCTTTTATAATTTCGATAACATTGTCGATCTATTTAAAGAGCAATAAATGCAAATATTTATTCTTTGTAGCGCTAAATTAAATGCTTCGAGAGTCTATTCTTTAAATTTAAAGAATAAGAAAGTAATTAACAAGAAATTCGATTGTCTTTATATCGAAAAAAAGATATTGTAAACAATGCAATTTATCGAGTACAACTATCTTGTTTATGTAATATAGCAAATTGTTAATAAGATATATAAGAGTTGCATTGTAATCGATATAAAAGATCTCAATAAAATCTTTATATTTGACGTATATCTTATATCGTTGCAATTAGACGTGCTAATTGCAATAATAAGATTTTCGTATATTTCGATAATAGATTGTGCTCGCTTCTTTTATTGATAATTAGTACAATATTAGAATTGTTACAAGCTTATTGTAATTAATTATTGCAATAGTAAGCAATAAAATATAACAATTATAAGATATCGAAACTCGCTAGTCTACGTTTAAAGATAAATAGATATTATATTACGTTTATATAACTTTGCTAGAGTCTACGTTGATAACATAATAATTTACTCTAGCAATCTAGAAGAATATTTATGTTACTTAAACAAGATCTTTAGTCTCTTTAAGCGTATAAATATTGCTATTAAATTTAATAAGATCTTTCTAAATTATTCTATTATCGCATTTCTTAATTAGAAAATTGATAATCTTAATCTTATTATTGCAAAAGATAAGCTTTCTGCAATTTGCAATCTTTAGTTTTCTAGAACGTTAAAGCATCTAGAAATTTATCTTGACAAGACTAGCTATTTACATTAATATATATTATACTATACGCAAAAAGTCGAAGCACTTCAAACGCGCAAGATACGTCTTCTTTGTAAAGAATCTATTAAAAATATTGCAAGAAAAAGATACTCTTAGTTAACAATAATTAATTTACTTAACTTAATAGAATTCAACTTCTTTAATTAACTTTAAAAAATGTTTACTAAAATTATCTTTCTTATATATTACGACAAAATAAGAACTTTGTTTGTCGATTTAGATGCGTCAAAGAAGAGAGATTATAAAGTAATAATATACTATATAAATCGCAATAAGAAAATTACTAAGTACAACAAATTGTCGCGTTTCAACAACATTAAATCTATTGTATTTCTTAGCAAGATTTTGTTCAAAATAGAAGCTAGATATTGATTTACAAAGTTAAAAATAATTGTTCTTGTATAAATAATTTGCAAGATACAACTAATAATTGTCAATTTAAATTATCTTATTATAATATATATAGACTATAAAGTTAGTTTCTTAATTGTAAGACAGATTAAGCTTAGTTTTAGTAATACAAATTGTCTAAATATAAAGCTTGTACGTACGTTTATCTATTTGTTTTAGTTTCGATTAAATGTATATTATAGATTCGACAAGTCTAATTTAGTATTTAATATCTTAAGTCGACTACTTATTAGATCTATTAAGATCGACTATATTGATATTCTTAATATAAATAACTTTTATAGCAAGACAACAATCTACGCGTACAATCAAACGATTATATTTATAAATAACGCTTTTTGCGTCAAAATTTAGCAAAAATATTAGAAAGATCTTGTATAAAAAAAGCTTTTTTCGATATTTTGCAAACTCGCAATTGCAATTGCTATCGAAATATTTTTACTTTTCGATGTTTTTGTCGAAAATTAATTTAACTCTATTGAAGCACAATTTACAATTACAAGAATATAATCTATAACTATAGAATTATCTCTTAGTAATATAACAACTATTAAAGCACAATCTAGCTTAATTAAGATTAACAAATCGATATTATTTATACGCACTAATATCAACTTCTATTTAATCGACAAACTTATTTAATCGACAAACTTATTTATTATATCAAGAACAACAAGACACAACTATATATATCTTAGAATATCGAGAGAACAATAATGAAAGTCGCATACAATAATTGCTTTTACGCAAATTATTATTGTGCTTATACTAGATTAAGTAAAACAATATATATTTACAAGCTATTAAGAAAGCTTATTATCTATATAAGATATTGCTCGCAATGTTAGTTAAATTAGACGTATTATTATTGCGAGTATAATAAGTTAATATCTTTGTCTATTTCGTTTATATTCTTTTATATTATAGCAATAAATTTTGTTTTAGTTTTGCTTAGAATAAATTCTTAGCAATACAATTGCGTACTTAAAGTTATTAACAAATTCTCGAAAAGAATTCTATTAATAGTAGAAAGATCTACATTTAATGCTACTAAGTAAATTAACAAAATCCTTAATAGATTGCAATCTACGAATTGAAGTATACTTGCGTCCATTATATTTAATTGCAACTCTAAATTTCTTTTCAACTTCTAAATTACAATATTTCAAAGATTTAATATGCGAATGCTTCTTAATTTAACGTATTACTTGCAAACAAATAACCTTTGAAATATATTAATTAGATTTTTGAGATAGCTTTTTGCTATCTTATTTTAGACAATCTTAATATTAATTGAATTGAGATCTTGCTATCTCTTTAGATATACTTCAATAACTTATCTAATACTTTAACAAATAAATTATTTAATAAGATATACTACAACTTTAAGCTTAAAGAAGCAATTTATATCGCTATTGCAATAAACTAGAATCTTAATAAAAATATTAAAGCGCAACTTGACAATATCGAAATTACGCACTTTTGCTATTAGCAAAAGATTGTTAACGCAATCTTTTATGCTAGTCTTTTGTCAAAGATTAGATACAACTTAATGCACATCTTTTTATTGCTTAAATTAGATAACAAGATATTCCTTTGTCTTTATTGCAATTATATACTTCCTAATAAATAAAATAGAAAACTTAGCAATTAATGTATGAAATTCTTTTTTATTAAACAACGCGTAAATCGATTGATATATAAACTTGATCTACTATCTAGATAACGCGTTTATTTAATTATATTAGCTACTCAATTGAAGTTGATACTTAATAATAACAATTTTTACAATTAATTGCGTTTCGACTATCTAAAAAAGATTAAAATCGAGAATATTCTTAACACGTTATAGATAAAATTATACAAAATAAAAAAAATTGATTAATAGACGTATTAGAAAGTTCGATTCCACGCAAGTAATTTAGTATCTTTTGTGCTAAAAGAGATACAAGTCTAAGTACAATAAATAAAAATCTATTATTGCTCTAGATAGATTTATCGATTTAGTCAAAAATTACAAGATTGCTTATTTTTCTAGCATCTCGATAATAGAGCGTTTAATTAAAATTAAAGAGTTTAAGAGATTGACAATCTTATATAGATTGTTTACAAAAGTATTTGTTCTTTTATTGAAGCAAAGCTCTACTCTTACGAAAGCATTTATTTTCTTATAGGAGCACAACTCTATAATACTTTGTTAATTACAAGTACTTATATATGTATTATCTAGAACTTTTGACAATCGAGAGAATAAACATCTATTTACTATCTCTATCTTTATAGCTCTTGTTTCTTATATCAAGAATCTTAATACAATATTTCTATTGTCTTTATTACGTCGAAGCGATTGTCTTCGACAATAGTTCTTCTTATTCTTTCTTATATTACGACTCTTTTACAACTTACGACTACAAAAAAGAACTATTGGAGCACAACAAAAGCATTGCGAATTTTCTAATTAATAACAGGTTGTTACAATATTGCATCTAGATAATAGACTAGATAATTGCATCTTAAATAACATTTACTAGGCAATAGATCACGATTCTTAATTAGATAATTACGATTAAATCTTGGTTAATCTAAATCAATAAACGCGCTAGTAGTATATGTAGTTGTTCTTTATAGCTTCTATAGATTGCAACTGATTTACATCTTAACAATTTTATTTGTTCTACTATAAATTTCTCTTTGCATACAATAATATATAAATACTTAACAAATCTGTTAACTATTATTAGTTTTAAGTTATATTTATTCTTAGTTATTAAATTTGTTAATTTAAACAACTTAATAACAAAGTTTATTGTAATTTTATTTTATAGCAATTTAGATAGTTTCTAATATTGAATTTTGCTATAGCTTGTATATATATTCTATTTGTTTTGCTAATAGCTAAAATATTGTTTAATATATATTTCGATAGCTTATTTTATTTGAAAAAACTAACAATACCAATATAAAAGCTAAAGAATTTTAATTACTTTCGAATACTTTTGTAGTAATTTATTATAATATTTTTTTATATATTTATCGATTTTGTTAATAGATATCTAAAGTTTTTTTTTTACTAAAAATTCTTCTTTATTGTTTCTAAGTATTTGTAAAATAATATTTAGTTTATATTTATTTGCTAATAATAATTTGTTTTTATTAAATTTAAATATATTGTAATTAAACAATTTTTTTGTTTCTATATAATTTTTTTTTTTGCTAAATATATTTGCTCTACTATTGTTTTGTCTAAAATATACTATATTTTAAACTTGTACTATTTGAATTATTCTAGTTATTATATTTGTTTTTTGTTGAAATATTTAATAGTAATAAAGTACAAAAGATTCTTGTAATTTATAAAAATTATAAATTCTAATAATTTTTTAATATATACTTTTTATAATTTTAGAAAAACTATAATAGCAAATAGTTTTTTGTTGTAAATATTATAATTTTATTTAACTAACAAAATTTTTCTTAAAAGATATATTATTAAATACTATATATTTTTATATTTTCAACTAAAATATATATTAATAGCTAAATCTAATATATCGATTTTAATTTTGTTTAATAATTGTAAATTGTATATCTTTAATACTAATTTCTTTAAATATTTTAGCTTAAAATTCTAAAATAATATTTTTTTGTTAATTTTTATATTTATAGTATTTTCTTCTTTGTAAAATTTGTTAATAATGTTATATTAGCTAAGTAATTTTTAATAAATTTCTTGTTGTAGTTTATAAAATTTAGAAAGAATTAAACTTTCTTAATATTAATAGATAGTTTTATTTTCTGATTACTTATAGTTTTTCGAAATCTATATATACTCTATATTGTTTAATAACAAATTTAAGAAAATTCATTTCTTTTTAATAGAACTTGCATTTCTCTAATTTAAAATATGGATTTTTTCTATTTAGATATTTTAGTATTTTAAAAATATAGTTTATATATTCTTTTAAAATATTTAAATATATTATAACAAATTAATTTAAATATTATTATAGTATATTATTAATTATTTTCTAATATATTGTCGAAGTATTTATAAGTTCGAACAATATTATTGTATATTTATATAATTTGTACTGTATACAAAAAGTTGTTTTTTACTTTCTCTCTATTTATATTTTTATTTAATTGTATATTTCTTGTAAATTTAGTTCAATAAAATATTTTGCTTCGAATAATTAATTTTGAAACTTGCTAATAAATTCTATTAAATTGTTTTTTTGCAAAAATATAAACTTGCTATTTGCAATCGAATTTTAACTTAATCTTTTATCTATTATTAAATATTGTTAATATATAAATTAAATATAAATTGTGTAATTATATTGCGCAAATCTAGATATTTATATATTTTAGTTAACTTTCAAATTGTGCTACTTTAATTAAAAAATTTCTAGAACAATATTATAAATAGCTATTTTTACTATATTAAAAATTAGTTTCTTGTAATATTGCTAAATAGCTATCGATAGTAGTGTTGTTTCTCTATTTACTTTTTTTTTTTGCAAATAACAAATTTCTATTTACAATTACTAGATTATAGATATTAGATTGCTTCTAAATAAAATACTTTTCCCTCTCTATAAAAGCTTTAACTATAAAATTATTTATTATATTAGAATTAATTATTGTTGTAAATTAACAATTATTAATCTTAATTAATAAAATATTGTATATATATTGTATATATATTGTTAAGTTTAATTGCTATTGTTAAACTAATATATTATATTTCTCTAATATATTTTTTATTAAGAAATTTGAACTTTTCTTTGTTTTTATATTGTAATTTCTACTTTAAGTATCTATTTGCGCTAGGCTTTTTTCTAATACTAAATTATCGATTTTAACTTTCTAGAGAATTAGTTAACTTTGTTCTTTTCTTCTAGATAAGTTTAGTATAAGTTGTTATAGCAAACTATTTAACTAAAATCTGCGTATAACCTATATACTTCTTTAATAATAGTATTTTTATACTTAAATATAGATTAATCGCAAGGAACCGAAAATATTACGTGCAAACGTCAAGATTTGATTCCTTGAATTTTTTTTGAAATCGAATTGCTTAAAATAGTAACTTTTCGACTAAGCTAAACTTACTATAGTAATAAGCTAGCTTCTTTAAGCGATTCGATTTTATTCGATTTCTTAACAATTTGGTTCGATTTCAAAGTTGGGATCAAATATTGAATCGATAGTCAATCTACTTAAATGTCGTCATTCTAAATTTCTTGTCTATAATAAATTGTTATATATATACTCTAATAAGATTCAATTGTTCTACTATAATATCGAATATATTTTTTTCTATAATTATTTGTATTTGATAAATTCTAACTTTAGTTATAGATATATATATAGATCTATTATAACAAAAGTTGCAGTTTTGTGTTACTAATATTTAGACTTTGTGCAAGATCAAGATTAGAATCTTGTATTACTTGCAAGAATCTAGAGATTTAAGTCAAGCTTTGCGAAAGATAGTCTTAGCATTTTCTAATATTGCGTTTGTAAAATGTGCTTGTTTTGTATAGCAATTATAGTTTGTCTATATAAGATACGCACGCGTTTTCTTTTTAATCTATTAGATTTATCTTAAAAGTAAAGTTTGTTCGAATCGACAAAATCTAATATTTAAATTAGAAAATATAATAGTTTAACGCAATTGTGCAACTAGCAAGCAACTGCAAATATTTGTGCGTATTGCAAATATTAAAACTTTATACATCAAAATATAATGTAACTCGATAGAAATTTTGCAACTTTGTCGAATATAGAGAAAATAAAACAAGCTTTCTAAGTAAATTCTATCTCGACAATACTAATTTGAGTATATAGAATAAATAGATCTATAAAATCTGCAGAATCTCTCAAATATCTTAATCTCTATTAGCTCGATCTATCTCTCGAAACGCGAATAATAATATTACTTTCTAGTCTTTTCTTGTATTTGTCTATAATCTTCGATAAATTAGCTAAAGTCTCGAGATAATCTATAATATCTTCTATATATTTATAAAAGTTCTTTTAACTATATTTTTTGTCTAAGTCGATAACTAAACTGTAAAATTTTAATAGTTTTCTAAAGTACTTAATTAACTTTCTATATAAATATAGATATCTTGTCTAATAATATTTTATCTAGAATTTTCTAAAATTACTTTAAATTCTTTATTAAATAGTAATTGTTGTTTAATTTAGTCTCGAAGATATTTGTTTCTATATTAATTTGCTTTTTAATATTGTTCTAACTATTAAATATCTCTTTTAATATAACATTAATCTATCGACAATTTATTAAATTTTATAATCGACAATTTCTTGCAAAGTAATTTGATTTGCTATATAAATAGTATATTTTCTAAGATTTGTTATTTTGCTTTTCTCTAGAATTTTTTTTTTATATTGTTAAATAAAATTTAATTCTATAGATATAGATTTACAATAATTTGAGTTATTGTATTTCTAATTAGAACAAATTTTTCTTGTTAATATTTAATTGTTAATTTTAAAAAAAAATCTGCTTTTTTGTAAAATTAATTGTATTGCTTTTTTATAGCTTTTTTATATAATTTGTTGTCGAGATTAATAGCTATTTTAATAGAATCAAATATATTGCTTATAAATTTGCTATTGCGTATAGTTTTATTCTTAAGATTGTTCTTAAAATTTTGTCGAAATATTGTTATAAATATAATATAATTCTACTCGATAAAATTAATATACTTTTGAAATTTTGCTATATAATCTACTACAAAGTTTTGTTAAATTAAGTGCTAAATTACTTTTTTTGCAATTTGTTTCTTATTAAATATTTCGAAGATTCTTCGAAACTCTTTTGAAATTATTAAAGTTTGTAAATATTGTATAGAAGTTTTTGTTATACTTTTTTAGATATTTGCGTAAATTTGATTTAAATTAATACTAAACTCTTTTTTTAAGAAATATTAATACAAAAATTGTCTTTTAATTTGCTAAAATAGAATAGAAGATAAAATAAATATCTATCTATATAAATTAGTTCTTTAGATCGATACAACAATCTTTATAGTAGATATTAGACTTTATGTTAATTCTTATCTTGTTGTCTCTACTAAATATTGATCGATATAATATTAATAAACTAGTATTTAAGATAGAAGTGCATTAATTTAATACAAATATTTTTAGAATATTTAAAATATTATATTGATATTTCTATTAAAGATATTAGTAAAAGTTATATTATCGAAGAAATTTTTAGATATCTTTAGACAATATAAGCAATTATTTAATAACAAGAGATTGCAACTTAGTAGTTATAATAATAAGTTAAGACTTAAGATTAGATTGATCGTCGAGTCGAGTTATGATATCATCCCTCTAGCTCGACCTGGCGCCAAGATCGAGTCGTGACGATTTTTTGAAATCGAATCGCTCAAAGTAGTTTAGCGCGAAGCGCGCTAAACTACTTATAGTAATCGACTAAACTACTTTAAGCGATTCGATTCTTCGAATTTTTTTGACCCAAGTCTTGGCATTTGCACGTGACATTTCTGGGTCAACGCGACTAGTCTACTTAAGATAAGTTAAATATAATTTATAAAAGAGTCGGGTTCGAAAACTATATATTTTTTCTATTATTTAAAATTCAAGATATTTAAGATATTTAAGATTCTAATTATCTTAATTATTTTAATTCTAAATTTAAGATATTTAAGAGTTAAGTTTTCTTAATTATTTTAATTTTGTTAATAAATCTTCTTTTTCTATTTATCTTGTAAAGAGTAATATGCAACAAATAATATCTATTAGTACGCAACTTATAACGAATCGAATCGAAAAATTGATTTAAATTGTTAAGATATTAATTAAATTATAAAATAATTAATATAGTTAAATTTCTAGTCTAATTTTCTATTTAATTCTCTTTAGTTATAATTTAGTAATATATTATAATAATTTAGATAATTTAGATAATTTAGATAATTTAGATAATTTAGATAATATTTAGATATAAAATTAGTAATTCTTAATATTTTAATATAATTTTCGATTTCTTAACAATTCGATTCGATTTTAACTTTTAAAATTAAAAATTAGCTTAATTTGATTTAATTCGATTCTAAAATATATAGATTAAATTAATTTTTAATTCGATTTCTATAGTTGAAACTAATAGTTCGATTCGATTTTAACTTTTAAAATTAAAAATTAACTTGATTTGATTTGATTCAATTCTAAAATATATAGATTAAATTAATTTTTAATTCGATTTCTATAGTTAAAACTAATAGTTCGATTCGATTTCAAAAGTTCAAATCAAAGATCAAATTAATAGTCAATCTAGTTCTATTATTCTTACAAACTCTCTTCTGTCTTGTTATATATATATCTTCTTACTTGTTTCTATTACTTAATTGCGTTAAATATCTAGTAAATTCGATATATATTTAGTTCTAATAATTGTTACAAATCTAGTTCGAAACAATATAATATATAATTTACAATGCAACATATAGTACGAAGTACAATTAATTGCATATTCGACAATTTAACAAGCAAATAATATTTAATATATTCGACAACAAGTTAAACAAACAATACTTAATATATTTAATAGTAAACTAAGCAAACAATTATCGACAATTTGGAATAACTCTCTAGAAATCCTATTAGCGACTCGAGGCTTTTGAGATCGTTGTGTCGATGTCTTAGCTCTAAAGTTACATTAGTAGATTCGATTGATCTCAAATCAATAGAGTCAAAATTTGAGAACTAAATCAAGACACACATTATTCGTGCAATGTCAAGAGCATTACTCGCACGTTGTTAAGACTCGCGAACGCAATTTACAAACGCGCAATTAATTACGCGTTATCAATTACGCGCAATTAATTATACGCAATCAATTGCGCAATTGTAGAAGATGCTTCTGCTTGCACATTATTCTCGCGTAGAAATCTTACGAATTGTTTGATTTTATTATACAAATTACTATAATGTAAGCGAGTAACAAACGAAGATTTAGTTGAAGTGCTACGAGAATTTGTGCGCATCTCGAACATCAAAATTATACTTTTTGTTAAGTCTTTTTTGATCTCTCAAATGCAAGCTTCTCGTCGTTCCTCGAACGTCTTCGAGACTAATCTCGAATCACACAAGTTATCTTAGCATCTTGAAATTAAGAAGTTGATTTCTCGAATTGTCGATAATGTTTAATATACTTAACAACAAGTTAAGCAAACAATGTTTAATATATTTGACAACAAACTAAGCAAACAAAAAAAATCTTTTTTAATATATAGATCTTCTAAACACAACTCTCTTATAAATTGTATTTAATTTATCTTAAGTCTTTATTTATTATTACAACTATTATAGTTGCAATTCTTGTTATTAAGTAATTACTTGCATTGCTTAAAGACGTCTACAAATCTCTTTAATAACATAATTCTCTTTAATATCTTTTACGAAAGTACTAGTGTAATACTTTAAATTTTTAAGAATATTTATATTAGATTAACGCGTCTCTATTTTAAGTACTAGCTCAATAACGTTACGTCGACGCTCTATTAATAAAGACGACAAGATAAGAATTAATAAATCTAACATCTATTATTAAGATTAAATGGATCTAAAGAACTAGCTTATGCAAATAAATATTTATTTTATTTTCTATTTTGTTTTAGCAAATAAGAAGACGATTTTTGCATTTACATTTCTTAGAGAAAGAATTTAACATTAACTTTAGTCGAACTTACGCAAATATTTAAAAAATTATAATAAAAATTCTTGTGCAATGTTTACAAACTTCGATAACTTTAAAAAAGAGCTTTAAAAAATCTTCGAAACATTTAACAAAAAACAAATTGCGAAAAAAGTTATTTAATATTTAATTTAACAAATCTTTGTACTAAACTTGAAAGACAAGAAACTTCTTCGAAATCAATGAAAATTAATTTTCGACGAAGAACTTAAAGATTTGTTGAGCTTAACAATATCTTCGCAATACGTCAACAATGCGATAAGAAAATCACAAGAACAAACGAACGAACGAAATAAAGAAATGAAATTGAAAACAATTCGCACAATATTTGATTAATTTCATTAAGAACTCGAAAAATTGTCGTCTTGTCTTTTCTCGCAAGTACAAGAAAACTAAGCAAAGTTAATTCTAAAGCGTCAACGACTTCGTAATTAGATTGGTCGCGCTAATCTAGAAATGTCACGTGCAAATGCCAAGATTCAAGTCAAAAAAATTTGAAGAATCGAATCGCTCAAAGTAGTTTAATCGATTACTATAAGTAGTTTAACGCGCTTCGCGCCAAACTACTTTGAGCGATTCGATTTCAAAAAACCGTTACGACTCGATCTTGGCGTCGAGTCGAATTAGAGAAATAATATCATAACTCGACTTAACGATCAATTTATTCGTAATTTACATTAAGACATTGAAAACAAATTTTGACAAATACATTAAACGTCAACGACGTAATTATCTCTTGCATCGTTTAAGAAGAAATCTTCGTAAAAAGATCAACAACGTAATTTAAATTCTTAAAACGAGAGACGCTCTTATTGCGCTAACACAACGCATAAAAAGCGCTCTACTCTCTTGATTTAATGTTAAAAACAAAATTTTAAATCGAAAATCGTTCTCGAAATTACGCAATAACTTTAGAGAAAATTCGTATAATTATAAATCAAAAAAGACTACGTCGACGATTAAGACTTGCAACGTGTTAACGACAAAAAATTGTCAAAAAAGTACAACGAAACTTTTTTTGCGTAACTTTAACAAAGTTAATTCGAATGTGCGAGAAAAGCGCATTTGCTACAATTGTGACAAGAAAAAATATATCTAAAAAGAATGTTTTAAATTTGTTAAAGACAATTCGCAAATCAATGCAATTAATAGCTTTCGAAAGAACTTCGAAACAAACGCTTCAAAAGCGTCGTTGTTACGTTCTTTTATCGAGAAAAAATTTAACAATTCGAAAAACTAAATGAATTCCCAAAAATTGTAGTCGCAATTGCGAATTAAAAACATAAAGCAAAGATTCTTTTTGCAAAACTATCAATATTTGTTAACAAAAAGTGACACAAACGAAGAGATTTTTTCGATGAAAACGCTTATATTAATTGCATTAACGAACGTCTTACGAAGACGTAATATTTAAAGAAAATCGAACAACTCGCAATTAAAGCGAAAGCTTTTACAATTTAAAAGACTTAATTTGTAAGATTTTACATCGCAAAAATCAAAATTCGCGACAACGAAAAACAAAAATATACATCGAAACAAGTTTTTTATGCATTCGATAAAATCGTATACGACATTATTGTTAATTTTCTTTAGATAATGAAAGTTAATTTTTGCGTCAATTAATATATATTAACTTGACGCTATTAAATTATAAAAAATATTATTGTCGTTAAGTTTTCGAAGAATTTTCTAAAATTTAAGAAATAAATTTTAATATTTGTTCTAATTTGTTGCGATTTTAGCGTCGACAAGACGTCAACAATGCGCGTTATACTTAAAAACATTTAGAATTATAACAATATTTTTAATTTAAAAAATGCATTCATTTTTTTCGAATACAAAAAAAAATTATGAAATCGATTTGCTTTTTAAAAAGAAATCGTCTTATAATTCGTTATACATTTTGTTCAAATAAAAGTTAATTGTTCTACGTAATTCTCTTTTGAAAAACTTGATTTTAAATAGAATTTGCGAATCGATTAATTAAGTTAAAACATCAATGTTATTTGTGTCAAAGAACGATAAAAGTCTAAAATTATGCGTTGATTATCGCAATCTTAATCCGATCACAATTAAGAATTAATGTTCTCTTTCTCTTATTAAGAAGACGCTAGATCGTCTAATGAGCGTCGTGTACTTTACGAAACTAAATTTGAAAAACGCTTATTATTGAATTCGAATTCGTTAAGGCGATAAGTAAAAGACGATCTTTTAAATACAATATAAACATTTCGAATACGCAATAATGTCGTTTAAGCTAGCGAACGCATCGACTATTTTCTAAATCTTAATTAACAAAGTTTTAAAAAATTTAATAAATTATTTTTGTGTAATTTATTTTAATAACATTTTGATTTACTTTAAGATACAAAAGAAACACTAAAATTGCGTACGTTAAGTACTTGATAAATTACGCTTCTACAAGCTTTACGCAAAGTTATTTAAATGCTCTTTTATAATAATCTTGATTAAATTTCTAGAATACATCATAAGTAATTATGGCGTATTGATGAACTTACAACTAATTGATTTTATTAAAACATAATTTTAGCTTATTACTCTATGCGAGCTTCAAGTGTTTTTAAGTTTCGCAAACTTTTATCAACAATTTATGAAATACTATGCAAAGATTATTCGAATTTTGACGAAGCTTCTAAAGAATAGCAAGCAAAACAAACAACATAATTTTTTTGTATTTAACAAGAATGTTATTTTGATTTTTCGAAGACTTATTACGATCTTTACGCAAACGTCTATGCTAATTTACTTTAATTCAAAAAATTACATTCGCATTAAAATAAACGCTTTGAAATTCACAATTGCGACAATTCTATCGCAATTAATTTATTTTATGAAAGAAATCAATTAAACGATGTGACATTCGATGACATTCTATTTAGAAAAAATGATTTTCGCAAAGATTTAATACGAAACTTACGATTAAGAGTTATTCGTTATCGTTATTGACTTCAAGCAATATCAACACTATCTAAAGAACAGTTATTACTTAATTATTGTATTGACGAATCACAATAATCTACGATATTTTATGAAGATAACGACGCTAAATTGTCGTTAATCTAAATGAGCACTTTTGTTGACGAAATACGACTTCGAAATTAAATATCGCACGAGAAAAATAAACTTAATTGACGAACTCTCTTGACGCCCCAATTACAAGAGCGAATCAAATGATAAGATTTATCTACTTACGCTTTAAAATAAGTTGAAAAACATCATTATCGTTGCTATTGAAATAACATTAATACTCACGAAAGACGTTCGCTAAGCGCTAACATCGCAAAGTAAGAACGAATTCAAAACTTAAATATCGAAAATCGAAAAAAAATTCAACATCGAATTTTTCAATAAAAATGCTTTAAACAAGAAAAATACGATTAATAAATTTAAAAAAAAAGAAGTTGCAAACACAACTTAAAACGCGATGACTCAATAATTGCGTCGCAACAACGTTCGCATCGTATGCGACAAAAAGAACAATTTAAAAACTTTTTTATCTTTGTTGTTGTTCAAAATAAAAGAGTTACAAAAGAAGAACTTTACAACGTTTAAAATTAAAAAGCAATTAGCGTCGCAAATCTTGAGTTAAACTTGCGCGAAAAGAGACTAATTAATTCACAAAGAAATAGTGTTTTTCTTTTATGTTATTCTAATTCTTAAGAAAACATCACTAAAGAACAAGTTGTTACGTTTGCATTATAATGACGCTCTAACAAAACACTTTAAAATCAAAAAAATACGCACTCTTATAAGCAAAAAGTTCTATTAATTAAAGATGATTGCGAATATTAATACATATATCAAAGATTGCGACGTTTGTTAACGAAATAAGATTTCGCATTATCGTTTTTACGAAAAGTTGACGTCGCTTTCTATTTTTGTTCGATTATGAATCAAAATTTTGATAAATTTTATAACGAAGTTGTTTGTTAATCGTTGCGAGAATTATATGTTTAATGCAATTCTAATAGTGATCAATTAATACTTAAAAATGTCTCTATACATTTTCGTTAAATCTATATAATTAATGAAAGATTTAGCTAACATTCTATTCGAAAAGATGTTGCTTGTTTATCTCGAAATTCGTGAAATTATTTTTGATCGTAAATTGGTCTTTATTAATGACTACTAATTCGCGATATATTATCGCATACATATCAAACGAAAGCTAAGTATCGCTTTTCATTCTTAAATTAATAAATAAATCAAAAGATAAAATTAAACGTTAAAACATTATTTGCGTTGCTATTGCAATTATAAGCAAAACAATTAAGACTTATTGCTAGCTTTAACTTAATATACTTACAATAGCGCATCGTATACGTTGATTAACATATTATTCTTCGAGTTAATATTTAAATTTATTGCAAATTTTTGATTCAATTAAGACGACAAAAATTGTTTAGACGTTTTTGTCGTTCGAAAGCGAATTCAATCTTTGTGAGACGAACGCGATCGATTAATAAATCGTCTATAAGTTGCGCAATAAACGCAAATTTAAAATTACAATAAAAAGATTACTTCAAAAAGATATTAAATTAATAACAAAATCATGCTCTCTATCAAAAATCTCTTAAACGTTCGCTTAAAAAAGAAATTATCTTACAAATTTATAAAATTGTTCGAGATTAAAAACATAATTGATTTGCAAACGTATCGTTTGCGTCTTCTTATTAAATGACGCATTTATCTTGTCTTTTATGTTTTATTATTAAAATTATATTATCGTAACTCAAATATTGTCGTCTCGAAGAACATAATATTGATCGACAAAAATAAGAAGTAAAAAGTGAAAAATATTTTTGATCATAAATCAAGATATAACAAGTCGTAATATTTCGTTCGATGAAAAGAGTTTTCATCATATAAAAATAATCAAATATTAAGAAATTATTTCGCAAATGTAAGACAAAAGCTTAAGAAATACGATGCGCGTAAGTCTTTCAAAAGATTAATTGCGAAAACAAGAAAATTAAAACTTCGTATTCGCAAAAGGAATTTTAGCAATAAAAAATAAAATTTGATGCTATTATACACACTTAAGGCACAATAATAACACAAATGATGCGTGTAAATAATATTATAATTTTCTTAATAAATTAATTAAACATTAAGAGTTATAAAAATACGATATAAAATACATTCAAATTTGATTGCTTTCGTCACTTAATCTTCGTTAATAAAAAGCTCTTGTACGCATTTTATTTAATGCAAGATTTAACGTTTCATTTACGATTAACTATGCGTATCTAATTGTTGTTGCTTAATTGTCTTCAATAATGTACGAATGTTGCAAAAGTAAATTATTAATAACAAAAATAAGAAATGCAATCTTTTAAAACGCAATTAATTTCATTGTCTTAAACACAATGAAAGCATATCTTAAATAATAATCTTTCGAACATAAATTCTACGTAAGAGTTGCGAAGATGTAATGTTCGCAAAAGAATATAAATAAAATTCGATCTTTTAATTGTTAACTTTTATGTTATTGAGCAAGAAAGTTGCTAATTTTGAATGCTCTTATTTAATAATAAGCAATTCGATATACTTGAATTAAACATGTAAATTGTCGAAACAATTATAATATACGAAAGAAGTTTTGTCTAAACATTTACGTCGCTCTTTTCTAGAAAAACTTAATTAATAAAAACGAAACAAATGATGTCGTTCTTAACGAAGTTACTAGATTACGTAAGATTTACGAGTTCTTAAGTTTGTCGTTTGCAACAATATTGTCAAATACGAACTCATCGTTGTTACGAGCTTATCTAAGCTATACTAGTGATTTAGATTCTACACGCTATGAGCAAACTAATTATTATGTTCGTTATGTTCGACGAACGAGCAAAACGAACAATCATGTTCGCTATGCTTAACGAACGAACAAGACGAACAATTATGTTCGCTATGCTTAACGAACGAACAAAGCGAACAATCTACATTTTCTTAATATATAGAAACTAGAAACGCAATTTTTTTATAAATTGTATTTAACTTATTTTAAGTCTTTACTTATTGTTACTCTAATTTCTTGAATCACTTGTGAAAATTTATTAAACATAAAATTGTTTATAGTTGCAATTCTTGTTATTAAATGATTGCTTGCATTGTCTAAAGACGTCTATAAATTTCTTTAATAACATAACTCTTTTTAATATTTTTTACGAAAGTACTAGCGTAACACTTTGAACATTTTAAGAATATTTATATTAAATTAACGCTTCTCTATTTCGAACAATAACTCAATAGCATTACGTCGACTTTCTATTAATAAAGACGACAAAATAAGAATTAATAAGCTTGACGTTTATTATAAAGATTGTATCGATCTAGAGAACTAACTTATGTAAATAAATATTTATTTTATCTTTTATCTTGTTTTAGCGAACAAAAAGACAATTTTCGCATTAACATTTCTTAGAGAAAGAGTTTAACACTAGTTTGAGTCAAACTTACGCAAGTATTTGAAAAATTATAACGAAAATTCTCGTGCGATGTTCACGAACTTCGATAATTTCAAAAGAAAATTTCAAAAAATCTTCGAAACATTTAACGAGAAACAAATCGCAAAAAAAATAATTTAGCACTTAGTTTAACGAATCTTCGCAATAGATTACGCAACAAGATTTTAAAAGTATGTTAATTTTATCAAATGAAACGATGTCGCACTTATAACAATGTTTCGACAAGATTTTAAAAACAATCTTAAGAACGAAATTATATGCGATGACAAATTCATTAGCGACATGTTCGATTTTATTGAAGTAATTATCGATTACGACAACAAACTATATAAAAGAATTATAAAAAAGCGATACGATCAACTCTACGAAAAAGCAAGAATTTTCTTTGAATTAACGATCAAATATTAGTGAAGAAAATTTTGTTCTAATTAGAGATACAATAATTTAGACTATCGTAAGCTTGCATTTATGAAATTAGATTTTATTTAACAACGCAAAAAAAGAATTTTAGAGAAAAACAAGATAACAAATTCTAAAAAACGTGCTATTTATATGACAAATTAAGTTATTTCGCAAGAGATTGTTAATTACGAAACTTAATAAATCGTTAACAAATCAATGTTATGTTAAGAGAAATACTTAATAATTAAAATGATATTAAGAAGCAAATTAACACAAAGACGAACATTCTCGAAACTAAATCGAACGACGATTACTATTTGATAAAGAACTTAAATTAATTATAGAAAATTCTAGATAAAATATTGTTATGCAAGGCATTCGCATTTACGCAAGAAATTAATTAAGCACTTTAAAAAATTATTAAATCTTATAGTTTAATTATTAACTTTAACGAAGAGTATAATTGAAAGAACTTTCACGAATGCATAAAAGACATTACGAATTATTTCGAAACTTTAATTAATTCATCGAAGATCGTAAACAAATGCGAGAAAAAACTAAAAAACAATGTTATTATAAAAAAGAACATACTTGACATTACAATAAGACAATTGAATTTTACAATATACGTAAATCTTAATTGAATAACATGTTACGACAACTTATATTAAATTTATCTAAAAGAGAAAAACGAAGTTAGTTGATTCTTTAAAAAATCAAAGTTAATAATCTAGCAATAGAAGAAAGCTTAACGTAAACAAGCGTTTGAACCAAAAGTTATAGCATGGAAGCAAAAAAAAGTTCAAATTTTTTATTAAAGAGCAAATTAAAGAAATGCAATATGTTAGTTTAACAATAACAACTAAACTTAATAGCGCACGCACGATGTTTTATGATATTAATTAAAATTAATGATTGTTAACTCACAACAATGATCGATTTTAATAAGATAAATAATTTTATAATCAAAGTTCTTATAGAGAGAAAAGAATTTTTTATTTAAAAAAAATTTAACGTTTACAATCTAATAATTGTAGATAAAAACTCATTACTTTCAAGAAATGAAAAATAAACAAAAAAACGAAACTATTATCAATAGCTATTTAGCAACATCACGAGAAACTAATTTTTAATATAGTGAAAATAATTATTTACGATATCGTTCTAAGAATGTTTTGATTAAAGCAACACAATCTAGAAGTTGACTAAAATACACAAGTACTCAAATTCGCGCAATGTGATTACGCAATTCACATTTAATCTACGCATTAATAGCGTTCAATAATAGATAAAAGATTAAGTCGAAATTCGATCGCAAGTAACGAACTTGCATTTTCGCAAAAAAACGATTTAATAAAGTTCAATTCAATAAATATTAACAAGAGTCAATTAGATTATAAAGTCAAAATAAATGAAAAAACTTGCGAATCTTTTAAGAGTTTTAAACTATTTAATATAACGAAAGAATCGCTAAAGCACATATTACGAATATACAACAATTAAGAGCATTTGTTTTAAAAAAAGAAAACGATCGAAATTTTATCTAAACATTAATTGTAAAATTGCGAGATTAAACTTGAATTAGGCAAGCAATTTACGTTTGAACTTATATATGTTTTATTCGAAAAAAAGCTAAAAACACTTCGCAAATACTTGACAAAAAACGAAATAAAAAATTTATAAAAAAATTCTAATTACAAGCAAGATATTTAATTCTCTTTGTATTTAAAAAGAACGAAATTCTTCGTTTATATGTTAATTATTAAAAGCTAAACAATATTACAATAAAAAATTAATATTTATTATTTAACATTAGTGAGCTTCAAAACTGATTGTTCAAAGCAAAATACTTTATCAAATTAAATTTACGAGAAACGTACAACTAAATTAAAATAAAAGTAAAGAAAAAGTGAAAAACAACTTTTCGCATACGATATAAATTATACGAATATATAATAATGTCGTTCGAGTTTACGAACGTTTCGACAACGTATTAAAAAATGATCAATGATGTACTACGATAATATTTGAATCGATTTGTCATAATATACTTGAACGACATCATAATATACTCAAATATTTTGAAAAAACATGTGAATTATATTTTTAAAATATTAGAATATTTAAATAAAAAAAATCTATATTTTAAATTAAAGAAATGCGAATTTTATTAAAAAGAAATTGACTTTCTTAAATTTGTCGTTGAACAACATGAAATACGCATGAATTTCGAAAAACTACGAGCAATTAAAGAATGAAAATCACTTATTAACGTTAAGAAACTTTAATTCTTTTCAAATTTCATAAATTATAACAAGAAATTTATCAAAAATTACTTTGTTAGCGCAATATTATTGACGAACTTTACGGGAAAAAAGACGTCATAAAAATAAAAATTAATAAAAGAGAAATTATTTTAGAATCTTAAACTAAAATGTTTAAAGAAATCAATATTAAAAATGTACAATTTACGATTGTTAAATAAAATTGAAATTGACGCATTAAATCTTATTATTGATGCATGCTTTAATAAAAAACATGAAAACATATAACATTTAATAATATATCTCTTGAAAAAACTCTTGTTAATCGAACAAAATTATAATATTTACGACAAGAAGCTACTCGCTATTGTAGTCTTTCTAAAATCATAAAAAGTATATATTGGAAAATTACTAAAATTTACGATTCTTATAAATCACAAAAATCTTTTACACTTTATTATTATTAAATAGCTTAATAAAAAACAAATGCGTTAATTAAAATAATTAGAACAATACAAATTCAAAATACAATATACATTAGACAAAGATAATGATAAAGCAAACGCACTTAGTAAAAGAAATAATTATATAGAAACGAAGAAATCGTTTAATTAAAGTATACTTAAGATTAATAAGAACGAATTACTATTAGCAAACAAACACAAGTTAAATGCTATTTTACAAATACTTAAAGACGATAAAAAAGAGTTTTCAATAAAAAAAGAAAAACTTCACATATTTATTGACAAAATCGACGAATGTATAAAGAAACATTATAATAAATCTTTGCAAAAGCATTTAAGAATAATTAAAATTCTTCAATTTTTACGTTAACATTGTTAATTTTTTCAAATAAGACAAATTGTCAAAGTATACGTTAAACAATATCTTAATTGTTAGCAAAACAAACATGATACACATGCGGATTATGACGAAATTTAATATTAAGAATTATTTGAATCGTTATAAGACAAAGTTACGATAAACTTTATTATTAAGTTGCTCAAATTAACGAATCTAGCAATTAAAGACAAATATAATTCGATATTAATAATGATTGACAAACTTATTAAGTATTCACATATTATCGCATGCAAGAAGAAGTTCACAATAAAACAATTAAAATACATTGTATTAAATCAACTTATACGATATCACAATATACTTAAAGAATTAATTAGTAACAAGAACAAGCTCTTCACGTCTAACTATTAAAAAACACTTTTATTAATGTTAGAAACGAGATTTAGAATGTTCACTATCTATTATTTGATTACGAATGAATAAATAAAGCGAACAAATTAAAGTTTAAAACAATATTTGAGACATTACATTAACAATACTTATAGCAATTGAATATTACTTCTATCTATGATTTAATTAACATTAAATTCAAAGATTTCAAATATTACTAAAATAACTTTATTCTTCGTCAATTATAATAGAGAATTTAATCTCTTTAAAGAAGAGCGAAAGCATCTATTAGCTCAATTAGTTATCGAAAGAGTAACAACATTAAAAAAGATACACAACAACATCTTAAAGATGCAAAAAAGATCAATTAAGTACTAGAACAAAAAACGAAAAACGATATCTTAATTGAAGAAAAAAAATAAAATATATCTTTTTATAAAAAATCTTAAAACAAGAAAGTTAAACACGAAATTGAATCATGTTAAAGTCGAATCGTTTCTCGTTAAGAAAACAAAGAAATTAGTCAATTACGAATTCGATTTACTTAAGAACGTCAAAGTATTTTTAATATTTTATATTTTATTGTTAAAATTAACGAATTCAATTACGTCTTTATAGAACATATTTTATTTTCATTTATAAAAAAAGAAATAATATAAGATTGAAGAAATTCTAAAACAAGAAAATTAGAAATATTTTATCAAATAAAAAGAATATTTTATCTCGAAAAATATATAAGAGTTAAGGAAAAATTTTAATCATTGTCGAAATCTTTTAAAAAAGTTTCATTAAAACTAGACAAAAAGATAATAACTCAATTTTAATTAATTAAAAGTTAAAATTGTTCGAACGACATATCGAATAGCAACTTAAGAGTCTTTGCAATAAGCTTAACAAAGAGCGCTTTATTTATTTCTAAATTGTCGATGTTCTTTCACTTCGTTACGATCGTTTTTTTCTCTTTATTTTTTAAAAAATTTATTTGTTTTTTTAAGCGACTTAGCTTAGTACGCGCTTCGCGAACTTCTTTCTTTAAGCGTAATCGTTTTTCATAAATTCGTTTTATCGAAATAAATAAGATTGTCAAATTATAATTACGATTTGATTGCACACATTTCACACACTTCTTGAAATTATTGCTCACACAATAAACTTTATTAAACGTCGCACAATTGCGACAAAAACGTATCGCTAGACACACGAAATCTAGAACGTCGAAAAAAAAATTTACAAAAAGAAAAATTTCTAGTATTAATTTTTTTTGAAGACATTATGAGAAGGCATTGGATTTTTGAGACGAAAACTCTAAAAAAAAAATAGTGTTACGAGCTTACTTAAGTTGTATTAGTGATTTAGATTCTATACGCTATGAGCAAATCAATTATTATGTTCGCTATGTTTGATGAACGAACAAAGCGAACAATTATGTTCGTTATGTTCAACGAACGAACAAGACGAGCAATCATGTTCGCTATGCTCAATGAGCGAACAAGACGAGCAATTTACATTTTCTTAATATATAGAAACTAGAAACGCGATTCTCTTATAAATTGTATTCAACTTATCTTAAGTCTTTACTTATTGTTACTCTAATTTCTTAAATTACGTTTAAACTTATATATACTTTATTCGAAAAAAAGTTAGAAACACTTCGCAAATATCTAGCAAAAAACAAGAAGAAAAAATTTATTAGAAAATTCTAATTATATATAAGATATTTAATTCTCTTTATATTTAAAAAGAACGAAACTCTTTATCTATATATTAATTATTAAAAGCTAAACAATATTACAATAAAGAATCGATATTTACTATTTAATATTAGCAAACTTTAAAATCGATTATTTGAAACAAAGTACTTTATTAAATTAAACTTACAAGAAACATACAATTAGATTAAAATAAAGATAAAAAAGAAGTAAAAAATAGCTTTTCGCACACAATATAAATTATACAAATACACGATAATGTTATTCGAACTTACGAACGTCTTAACAATGTGTCAAGAAATAATTAATAATATATTACGACAATATTTGAATTAATTTGTTATAGCATACTTGAACGACATTATAATTTACTCAAATACTTTAAAAGAATATGTAAATTATGTTTTCAAAATACTAGAATATCTAAATAAAAGAAATCTATATCTTAAATTAAAGAAATGCGACTTTTATTAAAAAAAATTAACTTTTTTAAATTTCTTGTTAAACAACATAAAGTACGCATAAATCTTAAAAAGCTACAAGCAATTAAAGAATAAAAATTATTTATTAACGTTAAGAAAGTTTAATTCTTTCTAAATTTTATAAATTACAATAAGAAATTTATTAAAAATTACTTTGTTAGCGCAATATTATTAACAAATCTTAAGAAGAAAAAGACGTTATAAATATAAGAATTAATAAAAAAAATTATTTTAGAATTTTAAACTAAAGTGCTTAAAAAAATTAATACTAAAAATATATAATTTACAATTTTCAAGTAGAATTAAAATTGACATGTTAGATTTAATTATTAATGCATATTTTAATTAAGAGCATAAAAATATATAATACTTAATAATATATTTTTCGAGAAAACTCTTGTTAATCGAACAAGATTATAATATTTACAACAAGAAGTTATTTGCTATTGTAGTTTTTCTAAAATTATAAAAAGTATACATCGAAGAATTATTAGAATTTACAATTCTTATAGATTACAAGAATCTTTTATACTTTATTATTATTAAACAACTTAACAAAAGACAAGTACAATAATCGAAATAACTTGAACAATACAAGTTTAAAATATAATATACAATAAACAAAGATAACAACAAAGCAAACGTATTTAATAGAAGAAATAATTATATAAAAACGAAAAAATCGTTTAATTACAATATACTTAAGATTAATAAACACAAATTATTATTAACGAACAAATACAAATTAAACGCTATTTTACAAATACTTAGAAACAATAAGAAAGAGTTTTCAATAAAGAAAGAAAAACTTCAAATATTTATTAACAAGATCGACAAATATATAAAGAAATATTATAATAAATTATTGCAAAAGCACTTAAAAATAATTAAAATTCTTTAGTTTCTACGTTAATATTGTTAGTTTTCTTAAATAAGACAAGTTGTTAAGATATATATTAAACGATATCTTAGTTATTAGTAGAACAAACATAATATATATGCGAACTATAGCAAAATTCAATATTAGAAATTATCTAAATTGTTATAAAATAAAGTTACGATATACTTTATTATTAAGTTGTTTAAGTCGACAAATTTAGCAAATAAAGACAAATATAATTTAATACTAATAATAATTAACAAACTTATTAAGTATTTATATATTATTACATATAAAGAGAAGTTTATAGCAAAACAACTAAGATATATTGTATTAAATTAACTTATATAATATTACAATATACTTAAAGAATTAACTAATAATAGAGACAAACTCTTTACGTCTAATTATTAAAAGACGTTTCTATTAATATTAGAGACAAGACTTAGAATATTTATTATCTATTATTTGATTACAAATAATTAAATAAAGCAAACAAATTAAAGTTTAGAGCAATATTTAAGATACTATATTAACAATATTTACAACAATTAAGTATTACTTTTATCTATAATGCAATTAGCATTAAATGCGAAGATTTCAAATATTACTAAGATAACTTTATTCTTTGTTAACTATAATAAAGAATTTAATATCTTTAAGAAAAAGCGAAAGCATCTATTAACTTAATTAGTTATTAAGAGAGTAGCGACACTAAAAAAGATACACAACAATATCTTAAAAATGCAAGAAAAGTCAATTAAGTATTAAAACAAAAAACAAAAAACAATATCTTAACTAAAGAAAAGAAATAAAATATATCTTTTTACAAAAAATCTTAAGACAAGAAAATTAAGCAAGAAATTAAATTATGTTAAAGTCGAATTATTTCTTGTTAAGAAGACAAAGAGATTGATTAATTATAAACTCGACTTGTCTAAGAATGTTAAAATATTTCTAGTATTTTATATCTTATTGTTGAAATCAATCGATCTTAATACGTTTATATAGAAAATATTTTATTACAAAGCTCAAGAAAAAAGTAGATACAAAGTGAAAAAGATTCTAAAGCAACAAAATTAAAATTATCTAATTAAGTAAAAAAGATATTTTATCTCAAAGAACACGTAAAAATTAAAGAAGAATCTTAATAACTACTATAATTTTATTCAAAAATTCTATCAAGATTCGAAAAATTATTTAGCATAGCAAAAAATAATCAAAAGATAAAAGACAATTTGACAAGAGCATTCGCAACAAAACAATTGAAAAATTCGAAAACATTTAACTCTTTTATTTTTAACAATAGATATTGTGTTTTTTGTTTTGTCTTCGCATCGATCTTCTTTAAAATCTTTTTATTTTGTAGCAATTAAATTATAACAATTGTTAACAAAGCTTTATTTTTAGCAATCTTGACAAAAAGATCTTTTCTATTATAATCGAGAAAAAATTACAACATATTTACGCACAATTTGCTTGCACAAACACATTTCGAACATTTTAAATAAAACAAAAAGTCTTTTATAATAATACAAAAATAACTAGAGAGAGAGCAACGTTCGCAAGCAATATCTATTAATATATTATAACATTCGATTTCGAATGCAATACAAAGACAACTTTATTGCTAACAAAATATAGTAGAAGAGATGTTTTGACTTTCGAAACGAAAATCTTTGAGAAAAAAGATAGTATTACAAACCTAATTCAAAACAATGTAATATATAATTTACGACGCAATATGTAGTACGAAGCACAATTAATTGCATGTTCGATAACTTGATAGACGAGCAATGTTCAACATGTTCGACAACGATCTAAGCGAACAATGCTCAATATGTTTGACAACAAGCTAAGCGAGTAATGCTCAACATGTTCGACAACGAGTTAAGCGAGTAGTGCTCAATATGTTCGACAACGAGCTAAGCAAACAAGAAGAAATCTCTTTTAGTATATAGATTTTCTAAATACGACTTTCTTATAAATCGTGTTCAATTTATCTTAAGTCTTTACTTATTGTTACGACTACTATAGTTGCAATCCTTGTTATCAAGTAATTGCTTGCGTTGTCTAAAGACGTCTACAAATCTCTTCGATAGCATAACTCTCTCTAATATCTCTTACGAAAGTACTAGCATAACAATAATCTAAATGCCAAGAAGAGATAATATTTATAGTATAGAACTAAGAATTAGCATATTCGACTACTAGGATTTTTGACGTCAATCCCTGTAATTTAATCTATCTATTAATGCAATCGCTAGTAATTCAGATGTCTAAACTTAGAGCTAATGTTTGTGACCCTGATCTTTGCACTACTATTACTAGCGCTTGCAATAATAGGTGGATTGCATTAATTGGTGAAAACGAGTAGGATTTGCAACCATTTTGAAAGCGCCTATTTCAGACTAAACAAGCCTTAATTCAGATCTGATTATTGATCAGTAACGTTGAAGAATGTCATCACTGATGACGGAACAAGCTGCTCCGGACCATCCATTGATTGGAGAACGAGGTGTAGAATATTGATTGAAAAGGGTCAAAGACTCGAAGCCATCACTCACTTAGACCTAGAAGGAACCGGCCAGGTGTCGAAGCAAGATAGCCGAGCAGGGAGAATAGACCATGACCTTTATCAAAGCTTACTTTAGAAGCAAGAGCATGAGGAGGACCAGCGCCCAGACTAATTCTACCCATAGCGTCTAGATGAATAATCGTGTTGCAAGGTGTGGCTGTCTAGTAGTGTCAGGCACGGAACGCTAAGTTACACTCTACTCTTCCTTCATCCCATCCCTCAGATTATCGTACCGACTCGTCGGATACTCCAACCAATTCTCTGATCTATCAAGCCCTCGACACCGCTCCAAAGCTTTCGCCACTGTTCCAATCAGACTTTCAGTCCCGGATTTATCTCCACTGCTCTCCCACCACATGCCACCGCCCAGCTTCTTCTCCACTATATACGCCGCCTTTGTCTCCGCCGTTACTTTGTTATCGTAGGTCACGATGTCTTCACGTCCGCCTTTGGTCACATCACCATAGCCATACCCGCTCGTCGTGGTGTTGGGCATGGTGTGACTGTAGCTTGCGCCCAGCTCCGCATCGTATACTTCTTTGGCGCCGGCTAATGGGAGAGCTTTGTAGTCCCATATGCCTGCCTGGCCCCACGAGCCATTACCAACACCATAGTATGGTTTACCAAAGCCAGTCGTCCGGAGGAAGGCCCGGCCATAGAGAGGCATACCGAAGGTTATCTTATGTGAGGGAACGCCTGCTGTAAGATAGGTTTGCAGGGCCTGTTGAGTCGAAAAGGGTGTAGATAGCTTATTGGAGTGAGATGGATAGAGGTTGGAGGCGTGGCCAGTGAGGTTGTTAAAGCTGCCCGCGTAGTCGTAGGTCACTGCAACAAAGTCGAGTGTCAGCGACCAATCGGTGTAGTACCATATGCTTGAACATCTAGTTGGACATACTCAGGTTCCAGTAGTCGAGATATTCATTCATGGCAGCGAAATGAGGGACGTTGGAATGCTGAGGGTTTGCCGCAACAGCCGCCGTCAATAGAAAACGATAGTCCAATCTGTTAACAGAGGCAAAGTCGTCTAAAGCGCAGCGTACATCCTTGAGAGTAGAAACGTAGTTATCCGCCTGGGAGCTGTTGGCAGGTGACTCCCAGTCAATCTCGAGACCGTCAAAACCTAAGTTCGCGAGAAGAGCTACGCTGCTGCTGGCGAAGAACTTCCGACCCCTTTCCGTTGCCAATGCCTTGACGAAGTTTTCTGTGTAGGTGGCTCCGCCAATACTCAGAAGAGTCTTGAGATGCCTGTTGCGCTTCTTGAGGAGGAAGAGCTGCTTTGTGCACCCGTAGAGGTTTCTACCGGTCTCATTCAGTGCATCTGTTGGAAACTTCTTCTCCGCATCGGCGTAAGAAGTGCTCAGGTATCTGAAGGACATATTCTTCATCAGAGATCTGAGTCAGTCATAACGGACCCGGTGGCTTACACTGTACCGTTAGTCGGAGAAACATTTGCAAAGGCGTAATGAATATGGGTTATTGTATCTGCAGTCAAGTTTTGAGGATGAAAGTTTCGCACGTATGTCGCCCTGCACGCCATTAGGTATGTCACAGACACGGTGTAGAGTGAGGCACACCAGTTAACATAGTACGCAATATTCTTGTACGGATAACTCAACGAGTTTGGAAGCGAGAACGGCGTGGATTCTGCAGTCTCGGGGAGAATAGAGAGGGCGGACGTGGCGGTAGTAGAGGAGCGGAGAAAGGAGAGAAGGAAGGCTAGGATGGTCCCAGAGCGGACCACATGGATGAACACCGAAGACATTTTCGACCGGACAGCAGAGAATCCAGCCTCGGCATGTCACGTCTCGAATGTGAGAGGAGGGAAAGAGGAAGATGCAGAGAATGTGTAAATCGTCTTTGTCTTCCCGCCTACCTAGCCACTGGTTTCGTATCCAAATGTCCCATGTTTCACGATCTCGGTCGCGTTTAGGAAGCTTCTCTCGTAGTAAGTGAATAGAAATGGATCTAGCCTACTAGCTCGAGTGAAGCTTGAGAGAGGGACGCAATCACTGATAAGTACTGTCTTCCAGCGTAGAGTATTGTCTATTGATCTTTCAGCACCCAGCTGTTGGAAACAGCACCTTCCGTGGTAAATCAAAGTGCCCAGGGCTGGAATTTTAGTTACCGACATTCGTAGCAGATCCTTCCTGAGCCTCCAGAACTTCCACGTGTACTTGTAATCTGCGGCACGAGCGGCCGAGAAGGTGCGAAGCGATAGGCTTGGAGGGTGGATAGTAGAGCTATGCTAGCAGAAAGCCAATGTACTACGCAGCTGCCACGAAGCTAAAGTACGAACCTTTCTTCAAAACGAGTTACTTGACAGCAAAGAACAAGCTACACAGCCACTTCTCGTGAGCAACATCACAATCCTCCTGCCTCCGTCAATAACATGACTACTCTAATCTCCTTCCAATTCGGGACTGTCGAAGCCTTCAGTTTCCTCCCCGGAATACATCGCAGACCCATTCTCGGCTTCCTCCTCTGGACCACTGGCCCAACCGTCGGGACACGGGCAACGAGCAACGAAAGGTATTTCAGGCTTACGCCAGTCAGTTCGATCAGTTTGTGCCGCTTCAAGACTGCTCTTAAGTCCCACTACGTAAGCAGCGTCGAGATTCTCAATCGTCTTGTTACGGAAGCCATTGCGTAGATCATCTTCCCAGCAATCTGAGAAATGCAGGAAGAACTCTCGCAGAATCTTGACACGGCAGCAACCGTTCAGACAGTAGAGTTTACCCACGTCAAAAGTAACTGAAAGGAGTTTCGGCATGTCGAGTACCAAACCGAACTTGGGGCTCCAGCTTCCCAGCATGCGATTGAAATTTCGCCTATGAGCTCTGGTCATACGTTATTGAAGGTTCTTAGCCTTGGTTGAGCGAGCAATGCTAGAAAGGACATCGAAGTCAAGCTCATTGACATCAAGCCGGTGAGCGTAGATGAGTACATGGCGAAACAAGCGAGCATGGACCGTCCAGATGGTCTTCGGGAAGCGTCCGCCGCCGATGGAGGTAGGTGTGTATAGTGGTTTCGCCAGGTCGTCCGCATTAGACGTAATGCGCCACACATTTTTGCCATAGAAAATTGATGCAGCTTCCTTACGAATAGCCTTGTCGACCGCGAATAGCGCAAGTATGGGCTTGTCACCCGTGTAGTCTTGAGCCGTATCACGATCGTAATTTTCCTTGTAGGGTACAACCTGTCCATGGACGATAAGACAGAATTTGTATATCAGGTTTCGGATCTCTCGAGGAAGCCTCATGAAAGCCGATTTCTGGCTTTCTGCTGGATACGGATGACCCTTGGAGGGTTTCTTCCGAGGCATGACGGGCGGAGAGCGTTTGCCTAGGTCGCTCGTTAGTATCTTTGAAGCGCAAAATAGAGTTTCTATCGTACTTTGAATGGGTCACTCTTGCTTGCACAAAGATCTGGTGGTTGTGCCTTTGAAATGGACTTTCCAACTCAAGCATAAGCTTAGTCGATGCTAGACTGCTTCGTAACTGGTAGTTCGGAGACTAGGAATGCCCATGTAGGTCAATCTTTAAGTACGGCAGCAGCACTCCAGGACTTACGAGATCTGGGTTCAAGGCGCTGTTGCCAATTGAGATCTCAGGCCATTTACTGCTCAACGGGTGCCCAGCTGTTGAGGGACTAGATTAGTGAGGCTTCGCTCACTAGCTATTCAGTGCGGTATGCGTTTCAACAACTAAGTGGCTTTGAGAAGTTCCGAGTATTGGCTTGACGTAAATATGAGGGTAATCATGCCTGCTCTCTCCACTTCGGGGACACCTCAGGACTTTGACAGGTGGTTCAAGAATCTCCTATCTATCAATCTGATCAAGATGGATCTGGTGCTTATCCATGACCCGATGAGCTGGAGAAATGTTGTGCAATGCAGAAGGAGGAGGGTTGTGTGCGAAATAAGGTCTATCAGGCAAGTCTTGGCGCTCTTGAAAAAGCGATGGTCTCGCCCGACTCTGATATCATAGAGGCCCCAATTATCGGAATACCCCCTGTGGGACACTTGGGATCTTGGAATGGACATAGAAGGTCATCATTGGGTAGTGATGGAGACAATCAAGTATTGCATGCGCAACTGCAGTCGACAGAGGAGACACTGATCCAACCTTTCCCCAAAGCCCAACCACCAACACCACGCAGATACCAGCCTTGCTATGCCAAATAATCACTGCCGTCCTCCAACAGAATCAAACCCCCATAGTGAAATCGTGTTCGATGCCAGGCGTGACACTCGCCATGAACTATATGTCCATTAGCAAACGCTCATTCCGAACGTAGAAAAAGCCCACCTTCAAGAACACCACCAAGTATTGATCTACTCGGATGGCAACCTCATCCTCCTCCGCTCCTCCTTCGTTCTGCAGGACCTCCCACTCATCCCCTCCTGCACCACCAGCGGCGGCCACGCCAGCAGCTTTACCTTGTCGCTCTGCAATCTGTGCTCGCCTGAGCTCGTCGACCAGGCCTTCCATACCACTCTCTATCTTTCCACTGTGACCATTACCGCTGGCGGCCCCACCTACTCCGCTGCCTCCACGCTTGATCTTCTGCAGTCGAATTCTAAGAGCGGCATCTGCACGGTCGAGCAGAGTCTTCATGACCGATGCATGCCGGCATGGATGTATCGAGGCCATCTTGACGCCAGCGTTGTAGTAGGGGAAATCCTCGAGAGTGACGGTCTTATCAGCGTAGTCGCCTACTATATCTTCCATCATCAGATACGGCGCCAGGGGTTCGGATGCAGATGCGTAGCCGGATAGGTATAATCGAGGGGTGCGATAATATGGTGTGTAGGTGATGTAGAGCGTATAAGTCCGCAGTGGCCTGTCAACAACAACGGTCAGCCGACCATTTCTACCCACGTCAAGAATGAACGGAAGACTTGCGCCTTCGTCCCCTTGGCCTTCGGATCCCGTATGATCGCCTCCTCGTCATCTTCTTCATCCTCCATGTCCGGGATCTCCTCCTCTTCTTCCTCCTCCCTTTCTCCCAGCTCCCCACTTTCGTCGACGGTCCTCACGTCCCTCATCCTCGCCTCTTGGCTCGCGGCCAGCCCTCCAGTCCTTAACCACCCGTCGTCTTCTCCGCCTGCGCCTTCTGCTCCGCCAACGAAGCCATCCTGCACCATCGCCTCATCCTGGCCCGCATCACCAGCGAAATTCTCGTCTAAGCGTCTATGGCATGGAACACCTCGTGTGATCAGGAACTGCTTCTCCGGCGGAAGATAAGAGACACGTTTGGCGGGTGTGGCGGCATCGCTCCATGACCATGTTGGGAATTTGTAGACTAGGTAGTCGCCCGCAAGGACGAATTCTTCGGGGGTGATCTGCCCGGTGTTGCGGAAGGTGGAGGTGTGCGTTACCGGTGCCCAGCGGTCGCGAAGGGTAGAGAGCGTGGAGCGGACTGTATTCATGATATCTGAGAGTACTTAGGAAGCGCTGGGACGTTGCGGATCGAGGTTGTAGCTAAGGTAGAGGTGTGACTGGAGCAAGATAAAGCTCCGGTGGGGTTGATCAAGAACCGGTGATCATCCGTTGCCTGGTAGGGCTGAAGTCACGACACCCGCCTTGTCATCTGCGGATTATCATTGGTGACTCGATAAGCTCGTGAAGGATTCACGGCGTAGTTGTTATTCACACTTAGCTGAACCTATGAACTTGAGGTGAAACTTTTATTCTTCTTGTATCGTTGAGAATTATCACACATCTGTCCTAAAGGCCGGCAGAGAGCACTTTCAAGGGCACACCGAACGCTCGTTGGAACTCAAGAACGAGTTAACGGGATAACCTTGGGCAGATCGACCACTGACGACTCGTAGTGGAAGAGGCAGATAGTCAAGGCTTATCGCGTATTTGGCAACCAACACCACTTGGGGGACTTGTGATTCTCAGGTTCTTGCCAGGACATTGTGCATCCATTGTTGCGGGCGCATTGAAGACCACTTGTAGCACAGGCTAATGTATATCTCTCCATCTTCGCGCCTGGAGTACTTGGCTGACCATTTGTCGCAAGACATAGATAGCTTTTCAATCTCTGTCCAGAAATCGACGATCATGGCTGCCCCTCCACCTGCAATCGCCTTGCCAGCGGATATCAAACACTATTCCCTGGCCCTCGAAACGAAACCGGGCGCATCCGTCCAGTACACACTTGCCCAGGGCAAGAAGCCAGCTGATTCGCTTCTGGTTGTCTTCCTCAATGGTTTGGTGGCCGACAAGTCCTCCTGGCTCCCCACTATGGCCGGCATCATCAGAGCAGACCCTGATTTTCCAACAATGGTAGCCTACGATCGGTATGGCCAAGGCCTCACGGAAGATCGTGATCCGCAAGATAGAGGGCGCGAAGAAGGATACGGCCACGATGTGAGGGACGCAGCTGTAGATCTGCATCAGTTGATCGGTCAAGTTTGCAAAAACCACTCTCTCTCGAAAGATTCGATGCCTCAATTGGTCTTAGTAGCAAATTCTATAGGCTGCGCCATCGCCAGATTGTTCGCTCAGGAGCACCCAGAAAAGGTTGCCGGTATCATCCTACTCGACTCTGTCATGGCAAACTCGAAATTCGACTTCTGGCCTGACCCTGATGCCAAAGGGTTTGATGCGAACCAGCTACCGGACGACGTAAGTGTGGAAATATTGAGAGAGCAAAGAGCCAAACTCAAAGCCATCTTCAGCCCAGCAACCAAGAACAGGGAGGGGCTTGATCGTAGGAACCTGGCCAGCCTGTTGCCCCATAGCGACAAGCCAAGTCTAGTCAGCCCTCATAATCGAGGACCTTTCATTACTGTAGTGGGGCACGATTTCGAGACCTTTGCACAAGAGAGTTTGCGTGTAAGTCAAGTCGTCGCAGAGCGAGAGCGCCGGTTAAGTCGATGCTAACCGTAACGCAGTACATGGGTTTGTCAGTGTCGCTAACTATGAAGTATGCAAATCCTGCCTGGCATGAATATAACGAGGGCTTGGCGAGATTGAGCGATGTGGAGCGCGCGAAGGGACCCATAATCGCACCAGGTTGTGGTCATTTCGTACAGCGGGATAATCCGGGGTTTGTCGTACAGGAAGTATTAAATATGTGGAAGGACATCCAAAAGAGCTATATCTCGAGTTCAAGCAGAGCAACGGGTGCATAGGTGCAGCCCAGGCAGTAAAGATCATCCAATGGTATATGTGGCAATGGTCCGTTCTCGTAGGGCTAAGATCTCTTTCTCCGATCCTTAGTGGGATTTGAAGATGTGGAGGAGAAAAGATGGCACGAATTGCTGTGTGTGCTTCAAGCCGGTGCTTCATTCGTACGATGATGTCTTGTCAGAGGCTTCAAGTTTTGCTGTGACCCAAATGGGCCCTTGTTTGTGGTGCATCCGAACAATAGAAAGGCATCGTGGCGGTTTGCGAGTCCCGTCTGTACACATCCTTTCTAGGATTTGCGCCTGAGCTCTAGTTATTGGTAGTCGTTCCACCAGATTGTTTGGCTCTCGATCTAATACGTGCGAAGACTGACTGGACATGTACCGCCTGGTCCTCAAGATCGGCGATACACTCCTAGGCCCCACGCGACTCTGAGCAAGGCCAGGCCATAAGCCATGCCCAGACTATCCCACAGAACGTTGAGCTTACTGCCCTTGACTTCTTTCCAGCCAACAGGAACCTCAACGACAGGTATACCAGCCAATTCGGCCAGCATCAGCATCTCAACGTCAAAGATCCAGCCCTCGCAATGCATGTAAGGTATAATATAAGGTAGCGAAGAGCGCGAGAAAAGTTTGAACCCACACTGTGTGTCTCGAATGGCAGCTGTCGCTGGTGGTGTCAGGAGCCGAAGCAGGAGATGGAAGGAGTGCATCAATAGATTGCGCAGAAACGAACGCTGATCGATCAGGTCAGGATACTCGACGGAATACAATCTGCTGGATAAAGACTTACTCTGACCACGGCCTCACTACCCACAAGATGTGCTCGTGATCCCACGGCCACTCCCCTGCCATCTGCATCTTCGACTTCCTTGGACGCGCGAAGCAGCTTGCCAAGGTCCTCGAATTTGCTCGCTCCATCAGCATCGGCAAACACCGCGTACTCGCCTCTGACGTGTCTCATGCCGTGAGTGACGGCGCCACCTTTTCCTCTGTTATCTTGTAGGGAGACGACGCGAATCATTGAGGAGTCCTTCCCTAAACTTCGAGCAAAATCCAAGACTGTATCAATGGTCTTATCGGTCGAGCCATCGGAGATTACTAATATTTCCCAGCCAGTAGGCTTTGACTGCGACGAAGTGTGTCCATTGACCCCATTGACCTTCGGCTTCCGACCTTTTAGTTCGCCATTCGCCCTCTGCTTAGAGTCTCTTTCTCCATACTCCATGTGCAGGTACTCCACTGCTTCCGTGAGCATGATTTCAATGCGCTCCTCCTCGTTATATGCAGGAACAACGAGCGACATGAACAACTCCGGTCCTTCAATGGCGATGTCGTTGCCCAATGGCTCGCCTTCCTTCGCTGCATCGTCCTTGCGCGCGCTGAAATGATCGCGCCAACAGGGTAGGTCCTTTGCATCGCTAAGGTTTCCATGCTTATCGATGTGTCGAAATGTTTTCTCCCAGGGTAAAGGTTCTCGAGGGATGGGCGCCGCGATGAATAGAGTAAGATAGCACTGTTTCTGGTTAGAGTCTTCGTGCGGCACAATGACTACGTAAAAAATACCACCAACGCTGCCATGACAATGAAAGTAATCAGAGCGGACAGAACCAATGGCAGGGGCGCCCGACGCCCGGCCTCGAGCATGCCATAGAGCATATCCATCCCCTGAACAGTTCAAGAGAAAAGATTTAGAAGCGTAGAACGAGCGAAGAAGACACAGTGCTCATGGTGTACAATTGACTATCACAGACATAGTTCTGAGATGAGAGCGAAAAGATCTTGCTTCACAATGCTTGAGACAAAATCTAGAGAGAGGTGGATATTGCAGTTTGAAATGCGCCAAGAAACCGAAGATTAGCCGCGGCATCTCGAAATTGTTCAGAGGCGAACAACTCACGAGACTTCAATCCTGACTGACGCTGTCTATCAACCTTGTTACGGGCGCATCATGGATCACTCAAGAGACCCGTGTCCTTGGGTAACGCTGTCCGACTTTGGGGGAGCTTTCTGTATGGGGGTATGTACCAGTATTCGTTGCCTTCTGATTTACTAGCACTCAGTCTCCAGTCCGCGTCTCCTGTATCGGTTATTCTCCCGATAGCGCCTACATGAGCTTGTTCTCGCCTGAACATATCATCACTAACGTCGGTCCCTTAGGGTATCGGAGGTGCTGTATGGCATGGAGTAAAAGGCTTCCGCAATTCACCCTATGGCGAACGACGTATTGGAGCATTGACCGCCATCAAGGCGAGGGCACCTGTGCTTGGAGGTAACTTTGGTGTCTGGGGTGGTATGTGGTGCATGGATTATCTGAATTCTAGAACGGGCGTTGACAACTGTGGCAGGCCTGTTCTCATCATTCGACTGCGCCGTCAAAGGCATTCGCAAGAAGGAGGACCCCTACAATGCAAGTACGCTTACGACCTCGATAAAGACCAGCTTCTCCGACTTGGGCTAATGTATCAAATTGAACAGTCATAGCAGGTTTCTTTACCGGCGGTGCGCTCGCAGTAAGAGGGGGTGTCAAGGCTGCCCGAAATTCGGCCATAGGATGCGCCATCCTGCTCGCCGTGATCGAAGGGGTTGGGATCGGGATACAGAGAATGATGGCAGAGAATACACGTCTGGATGTAAGCTTGCGACCTTAGGCACATCCGTGTTTCTTCGAGACACTGCTAATACACACTTCCTCGTATCAGGGCCCGATAGCTCCATCACAAGCATCGCCCGCTGCGGAGCAGGCAAGAGCACCCATGCTCACCTGAGACGCCTCACTTGCAATAATGTTTCCGATAATTGACATTTACTCCGCTCTCGTACTCTAGCATCGATCTGGCATGATCATGGAGTCAGGTCGTTCTAATGCTAGGCAACCACAGGGCTGCCGTCATCTTTGGATGTAGGTTGAGGCTGAAGCCTCATTGCTGCGTGTACAATAAATCGCAGGGCGATTGGCGTTCGGTGGATTCGCTGGTCCGTCTAGATTAACGAAAAAGGATTTGTTACCTGTTTTCTACCTATACAATTGTGTTCTTACTCTCCAAATTTGTCTGATCCGAAACGGCTGAACAAGCCAAGAACCACGCTTCCAGAACGCTGGTAGACATAATGCTAGCTCGTTGGATCGGTTAATTACGTCAAGCTTTACGAGGTTTGTGGCTAATGAGACTCAGGTACAGACGAAATGCATGAAGAGTCTCCGAGTCACATGTGCTCCTCCCACGATAAAGCCTCTGGATGACGCTGACTCCAATGATAGTGCCTCGAGATACAGGAGGGCGCCACCATCAATATTTGCTAGCTGCTACCCACTCTGCCCCCACACTGTCCGGGCAGATCGATCTCCCCGCTCCCGCAACGCTACTTCCCCGCAATCTTCAGGCACCCCCAACGTTCTACCTTCACTCGAAAGCCTTCGATGGCTTCGTCATCCATGGACTATGCAACGTCTAAGATGCAAACTGTTCATTGCCTATCGGTACGCCAGGCCACCACACGGCCGTAGCTTCCTGACTGAGTCCTACACCAGAGGGCCCTTAGAAGTACAGTGACCTCGTCTGACTCGACCCCTACAACAGCTTACAGTTTCTAGCCGGCTCTCCTCGAACAAACAATCGGGGAGCACTTCTCCTCTATTGTCTCCCAATATGGCGACCGTACCGCGTAGGCTGCCTCCGTAGCCCTATCTCCCTAGGCGTATCTGATCACAGACTTCAGTGTTGTGTCTCGCCACCAGCAATCGCGCCTTAGCTACGATGCCCTAGATACGAAAAGCAATGCGCTGGCGCGAGGACTACTCAATGCTGGTGTGAAGAAGGGCGACCGTGTAGGCGTGTCTTTGGGGAACAATCTTGAGTACGCCATTGTATGAGCCTTTGGGCCCAGGAAATTGGAACAGGTTGTTGGCTGATGCGAGACAAGGCGACTTATGCCATCTTCAAGCTTGGAGCCATACTGGTACGTGTAATTACGCTTCGTCATGCCACCGACTGCAAAACCATACTCCAACGACTTGAGCGCTGCAAATCGTAATCCTAGATCTAGTCCCCTTACGAATGGCATGGCATTATGCCTTTACGGTTTCACGTTTCCGCCATCTTTTCCTTGACCCACTGCCATCCCCGGTCAGTCTTCCTCTTCAGCCAAAGCTTACTGCCACCAGGCCCCTTTGAACCCAGCCTTCAACGCCCAACAAGTCATCTCCGCGCTCAACCACCTCTCTGCCTCCAGCCTCATTATCGGCGCCGAAACTAACCTGCCCCGCAAGCCACCCCGTTCCAATATCCCCCTTCTCCAAGCCCTCACCCCTGATCTCCATTGCCAAACCTTCTCCTCCCCCTCGGTCCCCTCCCTCCGCCACATCATCCTCGTCGACAACTCCTCCGGCCGCCTCGACCCCCTCCCCCTCAAATCCCTCGCCCCCTACCCCTCCATTCTCGAAGACGGCGGGCCTGGCAAACCCCTTCCACCCCAGAATCTTAACCCCAATGACACCATCAACATCCAATTCACCTCCGGCACTACCTCCGCCCCAAAAGCCGCTGCCCTAACCCACCGCTCCATCCTCAATAACGGCCACTCTATCGGCGCGCGCATGCTCCTCTCACCCAGCGACATAATCTGCTGCCCGCCCCCACTCTTCCACTGTTTCGGCTGCATCCTTGGGTACATGGCCAGCGCCACCCACGGCGCCAGCATCGTCTTCCCGAGCGAAACCTTCGACGCGCAAGCCACGCTCCTCGCCGTCCAAGAGGAGAAATGCACAGCGCTATACGGCGTCCCAACCATGTTCCTCTCCTACCTCGAGCTCCTCGCCTCCGGCACCGTGCCACACAAGAGCTTCTCCCATCTCCGCACCGGCATCGCCGCGGGCTCGAGTATTCCCGCCGAGCTGATGCGGAAGCTTCATAAAGTTTTGAACCTGACGGAGTTGACGATCTGCTACGGCATGACGGAGACGAGTCCCGTGAGCGCGATGACGACGACGGATGACCCGCTCGAAAAGCGGATCGACAGCGTGGGCAGGGTGCTGCCGCATGTATCAGCCAAGGTCGTCGACATCGCGGATCCGAACCGCGTGGTGCCCGTGGGGCAGAGGGGGGAGCTGGCTGTGAGTGGGTATCTGGTTATGAAAGAGTATTGGGGGGCGCCGGAGCAGACGAAGGAAGTGTTAGTCCGCGATCAGGCTAGGAAAGTGTGGATGATGGTTCGTGTATTCCATCCCCCTGCCCCCTGCCCCCCATCCCCCCTATCTCCCCACTCCCCCTCACCCCTTCCAACCCCCTCATTCAAACACCAACCCCATCACAGACCGGCGACGAAGCCCTCCTCGACACAGAAGGCTACGTGAAAATCACAGGCCGCATCAAGGACCTCATCATCCGCGGCGGCGAAAACATCCACCCCCTGGAAATCGAGAACTGCCTCCTTGCGCATCCGGGCATCGCGGATGTTAGTGTCGTTGGTTTGGGAGATGAGAGGTATGGGGAGGTGGTTGCTGCTTTTGTTGTCAGGGCGCCAATTCAACCTAGGCTAGCTAGGGCCGGAGAGGTGGGTGGGTTGGAAGAGGGCGCAGAGTCGTGTGGGGAGGTGCAGGGCGGAGAGTCAAGCATAGAGGTGCAGGATGGAGAAAAAGCAGGTCGGGCCACAGAGAAGGCAGGTGCGGGCAAAGAGGAAGCAGATGGGGAGGAGGTCGCGGAGGAGGATGTCCGCGCCTGGGTGCGGGAGAGGTTAAGCCATCACCTGGTGCCGAAGTATGTCTTCTGGACGACGGGCTTCCCAAAGACGGCGAGTGGGAAGGTGCAGAAGTTTAGGCTTAGGGAGGAGGGGATGAGGTTGCTGGGGAAGGGGGAGGAGAAGGGGAAAGGGGAGGCGGGTTCGTGATGGGAGGTTTGGGAGATCAGGGGGGGGCTGGTGGGTATGGGATGGGATAGGGGGTGTGGTGGGCGAGGATGGTGGGCGAGGATAGGATGAAGGGTTGGGAGAGTGGAGGAGTCGGATGTGTGGGGGTGTTGTTGAGAGATGGTCTAGATGTTGGTGTATTTGATAGCTCTCATGTTAATTCGAGGGGGTGGTTATGCGGCGGATCGGTTGTGCCTTGTGCGTGAATCTGAGACACTTATCTCATGTGATACCCCTTTGTAAACCCAGCAGCCGCTGTGTGCAAGGGATATGTCAAATTCTAATTGAGTGTACATGCGGAATTCAGGCAGACTCGAGGCAGATTTCTTAATTCCCCCCTTTTGCACTCACGCAGTATATCAAGTAACTTTCCGGCAGCCGCTGTGTACAAAGGCTTATCTACACCTCCTCTTCTCCTTTCATAGCTTCCAAGTGTATCTTTCTCTTTAGTTTTCTTTTTAAGCTCCTCAACCATATCTACCCCAGATCGACCCATCTGCTCACAAATCTGTACCTTCTAGATCTTCGACTTCTTCATCCCTTTAACCCCCGAGACGACCTCGTCGCCGAGGAGGAAGTCGGGATACTGGAAGCCGGAACCGGGGTTCATTGACATCGTGCGCCATGCCGCGCCATCGACTACAAGATGTCAGTATGGTTGTGGTAGCTTGCCTTGGACTTGTGATGAGCGCGGGGGTGCGTGATTCTGAGGATAAGGAGGGGAAGGGAAAGGCCTCGCACGAAGAACCCAAAAACATCAATGAGGAAATTACGAAAAAGAATTACGATACGGAGAGAGGAGCGAGGGCAAGCTCGATACCACCACAGGATAATGAATCGGAAGCCAAGGAGGGACAGAAGCGAGAATGGCTCACCAACCAACACCGTCCCATTCACATACCCCGCCGCCTCACTGAACAGATACACCGTCGCGTCCGCAATCTCCCTCACAGTCCCCCACCTCCCGCTTGGGATCCTCCTGCCCATGCCCTCTATATCCTCCTTCCTCGCAAGCCGCTCCATGCCTTCGGTGCCGCCAATGGGGCCTGGTGCTATGACGTTGGAGGTTATGCCGCGGGGCCCGAACTCGAGGGCAACGTTGGCGGAGAGGGCGTCAACGCCGGCTTTGGCGACGACGACGTGGGTTTGCAGGGGGGCGCCGGTGTAGTGCATTGTGGCGGAGATGAAGATTATGCGGCCGCCGAGGGGGGAGGGGGAGGCTGGAATGATCTTAGCATGGGGATTTGTGGAAGGAGTGCTTGGGGACGAGAGTTGATGAGGATGGGAGCAAAAGAGGTTATGAGAGGTGGGAGCAGGACTTACTGGGAGTTTTGGTGTTCGTTGCTGATTTGACGAGTTCGGGGACGGTGGCTTTGAGCGTGTTGTAAGAGCCGAGCACGTCGATGTCCATGACTGATTTGAAGGCGTTCGGGCTGAGTTGGTTTATGGGAGCGAGGAAGTTGCCTGCTGCACCGGCACTGGTCTATCTTTAATACATCTCCATACTTCTCCTTTTCTGACCGTCGGTGATATAGAGGCCAGGTAAGAAGAGATGGCGCATCAGACTCACATCACATAGTCGATCCCACCCAGCTCCTCTACACACCTCTCCACCGCTCTCTGCAAGCTCTCCACACTCCGAACATCAACATTGCCAATGCCCAGCACTTTCGCACCTTGCCGGGCCGTAGCAATGTCTTTCGCCATGGACTCGGTTTTCTCGACGTTTCGGCCGATGATGCAGGCATTGGCGCCGAGATGGACAAGAGCGCGGACTTGAGCGCTGCAGATTGTGCCGGCGCCACCTGTGCAGAAAACTGTGCGACTGGCTGGGCTGGGGTATCAGTGGGGGACTGGTGGAACGAAAGTAGAAGGAAAGACTGGGAAGAGGATGGAGATGAGGAAGAACCGACCGAAGATGCCATCTTTCCATATGTCACTAACATACTCGCCCTTTGCTAGAGGCATCCTGCCCTTCGTCTATGGGTCTACTGACAGAACTATTATAGGAGTACTTCAAGCCCTTTAGATAGTGAAGGCTGGAGAACAGTGTTTGTGCAACCAATGATGTTAGCAAGAACAGCAATGGCTGGGCTCGACAGAGTGTTGGAACTAAGACGCTTAATCCTGGACTTCACCACTCTTTCACATACATGAAGTATTGAACATGCCAGATAATAGTTGTTCTGATGAGATCAAGGTTAAATATATACCACAACCGCGGATGAATTACCTCCGTACGGCACGGAACAAACGCCCGTAAGCGGTCGTATGAGGATGCCGAGGTGGACTGGAAAAGGCAGCTAACGCTTAGCAGTGGAATATAGCTGCAGGTCAAGATACACAAGCCTCATATGTGCAATCAGACTTCAATATCGACAGCGAAAGGAAAGATAGGATGGATAATAAGAAGCGTAGAAGATTAGATGAAGTCAGGAGAGATGTAAAAGTTAAACCCTAAACCAAACCCCAAGAGCCTAGTGCCGTTGTAACCATGATTGTATTCCGTAATAACTGCTTTCGCCTCTATCATACCTGAGAGCCTTGGAAGCAACCTCACTGATGCTTTCTGACAATGATAGCCGAAAAAGAAATTTACAACTCAACTTCAGCCATTCTCTCTGCTGGTGCTGCCAGCTATTGCAAGCGAGCGTACAAGCGAGCATTCTAACCCTTCGCGCCAAGAGGTGTTATACGGAGGTAGCAGGCCCGGAATGGCCGAACAAACAACGCGCGAGGATCGGCCGAGGATGCCAGGAGCCTAGTCCATTTCAGCTGATAATGACGTCCATAGACTGCACCGCCAAATGATATATTGACCACCATACAGTCTGACAACAGAGCAGGTTGTGTTCAGTGTTTCCACTTGGAAGGACGCCCACGTAGATGGCTCGATCTCACACCTCACAGTGAACCTCCCGAAGCGTCAAATTTCCTTCCCAGCTTCGCAGAAATCCCGGGACCCGTGAATACAGGCCAGGGTTCTTCGAGTGTTTGTGCCGGTGTTTGACACTCATCCAAAATACTTTTTGGGCTGAAGGGTTGTCTTGAAAATCCTTCCCATGGCATTTTCCACACAACGATAATGTCGAGGGCCTTGTTGAATTACGCATTGTACTAGTAGTAATTGATGCAAAATATACTTTTTGATAAGGAAACTATATGTACGCCTAGATCAAGAATGTTGCTGCCTGAAATCAATTACTTTATGCTGTTGGAGATAAGCCACACATCTTTCAAATTAATTAGTACTATACATTGAGATTATTTATATTGTGTCTTGCAAGTTATCACCACCTTCTGGAATTTTGATTTTGAGAGCATCTCAAAGCATTTTCACCAACTTTACAATCAGGAGGAAACCCAGGTACGCTTTACACGACTACATTTTTGATACAAAAGTGTTCCGAGACTCTTCCAGGTGCATGTTCAAAACACCCTTACAGCCCTTAAAGCACCTTTTCATCTTTGATACTCCATGACTATCTCAATACCGAACATGCCAGGGAAGACAGCTGAACCAGTGTACCCACCAAAGATGCCTGATGTTGAGAAGTCGCTTGGTGCGCAGCCACCTACTGCGGACAAAATAACCAGCAAGGTCGAGCCTAAAAAGCCTTTGTCGGACGATGCGGACTCATCTGAGGCAGCAGAGGACAAGCCAGAGAAAGAGAAGGAAGGGGGTATTAAGGACTACTTCGTAAGCGGTGAATCAGAGCATCTTTGCTGAATTGGACTGATCATCGACAGCGAATTTTCCAATACGCCGACCGCCTCGACATCCTCTTGTACACCATCGCACTTACAGGCGGTGTTGCGGTTGGCGCTGCTCTACCTTTGATGACATTAGTGTTCGGCTCATCAACAGCTTCCTTCAGCAATTTCAAGGCCGGCCAGGGCAACGCGTAGCAGTTCACTGCCCAGATCAACCATCTCGTCCTCTACTTCGTGTATTTGTTCGTTGCCCGCTTCGTCATCAGCTACGTGGCAACACTTTGCATATGTATTGCGGCTACCAGAACCACACGCTCCTTGAGGAAGGCGTTTCTGGAGAGTCTGCTGAGGCAGGAAGTATGGCATTTCGACAAAGGAGGCAATGGATCTCCCGCGACGCAGGTTACGATGAGTACGTGGTCATCCACTACACAGTTTTCGGTCGCTGACAGGAGCTCCCAGATGGCAACCGTGTCAATCAAGGTATTGCCGAGAAATTGTTCACACTCGTCCAGGGCATCTCGCTTTTCTTCTCGGCATATATTGTGGCACTCGCTGTCCAGTGGAAGCTTGCTCTCATTACCATGAGCATAGTGCCAGCCATTGTCTTGGTGATAGGAGGATGCCTCAGCTTCGATGCACCCCTGGAGGCCCGAATTGTAAGTAGTAGAGCATCCGTCGTGAAACGAGAACACGTTTCTGACAACGCTGCTGTCTAGACACGAATTTACTCTCGCGCAGCAGTCTTTGCTCAGGATGCATTGAGCTCCATCAAGACCATCCACGCATTCGGAGCGCAGCAAAAGATTGTGAACAGGTACGATGAATACTTACAAACAGCCCATAAGGAAGGCAATAAGAAGTCCCTCCTCTTTGGCATCCTCTTCTCCGCTCAAACGTTCTTGGTCATGTCAGGGACTGCGCTCGCCTTCTGGGAAGGCTTTCGATTGTTCCAAAGCGGAGAAATCGACAACGTCGGAACGGTCTTTACAGTCGTCCTCAGCGTGACGCTTGGTGCTACTTCCACTATGCTGGTCTTGCCACAGCTCCAATCCATCACGAATGCTTCGTCTGCTGCTTCCGAGCTCTTCTCTATTATCGACAAACCATCTTTACTGGATCCGCTCTCTCCCGAGGGCATGCAACCCACTTCCTTCACAGGAGAAATTCAGATCCGTGATCTGCGCTTCGCATACCCAACGCGGCCCACGGCGCAAGTGCTTCAAGGCTTGGACTTGTCTATACCGGCTGGCAAAATGACCGCTCTGGTCGGACCCAGCGGTTGCGGCAAGTCGACTCTGGTTGGCTTACTGGAAAGATGGTATCAGCCTGCTTCAGGTCAGGTTCTCGTGGATGGCCACGACATTGCCGAGTATAACACGAAATGGTTGCGGAGCAATTTCAGACTCGTTCAGCAGGAGCCTATCCTCTTCCAAGGCACAATCTTCCAGAATGTCGCCAAAGGTTTCATTGGCGAGCAACAAAATCTCTCCGAGGAGGCGCAAATGGAGCTGGTACAAGAAGCGTGTCTCGCCAGCAACGCGCATGACTTCATCGAAAGGCTGCCAGAGGGGTACAACACACAAGTCGGCGAGAGAGCGAGCATGTTGAGCGGCGGGCAGCGGCAGAGGGTTGCCATTGCCAGGAGCATCATCTCGGATCCGAAAGTCCTACTGCTCGACGAAGCAACCAGTGCGCTCGATCCCCGTGCAGAGAGAGTTGTTCAGGATGCTCTTCACCGTGTGTCGGCCAACAAGACAACTCTCATAATTGCGCACAAGCTCGCTACGGTCATGGCGGCTGACAATATTGCTGTGATGACGAGTGGAAAGGTCATCGAGCAAGGGACCCATAGCGAACTCCTCGAGCACGACGGCCTGTACGCCGCTATGGTGCGCGCACAAGATCTAGGCGCCGAGCCTGGAGAACCAGAGTTTCGTGAAGAACCGGAAGAGGGAGACGACGTCAAGGAAGCACTCGACCGACCCCTCACACTCCAACGAACGCAGTCCGAGGCCCTGGCGAAGGATTCAGGGCGCGAAATTGAGCACCTTTCTGCTGGAACTGTTGGATACTCGCTTGGAAAATGTATCTGGATCATGCTGAAAGAACATCCAGACTTGTACTTATGGTACCTGGTCATCGTCTTCGGAGGCCTGATTGGCGGTGGCACGTACCCGGCACAAGCGATCATCTTCTCCCGTCTTATCAACGTCTTCACGTTACAGGGGTCGCAAGCAAAAGACCAGGCCGATTTTTACGCCCTCATGTTCTTCGTGCTGGCGATTGCAAACCTTTTTGGATATTTCGGCATTGGATGGGCCTGCAATACAATCGGCCAAGCGTTCACTCATCGTGTTCGTCGGGAGATGATTGAACGTATGGTATACTTTGACCAGGACTTCTTCGATCGTCCCGAGAACTCTTCGGGGTCTGTGACCTCTAAGCTATCGTCCGTGCCGACATCGCTACAGGAACTGATGGCCCAGAACCTCGGCCTCATCCTGAATCTCCTGGTCAACATTGTGTCCAGCAGTGCTCTCGGTATCGCGTTCGGCTGGAAGCTAGGCCTTGTCATCGTCTTTGGCGGACTTTCTCTCCTCGTTGCTGCTGGATACATCCGCATCCGGCTCGATCAAAAGCTCGAAGCTTCGACGGGAGAGCGATTTGCAAGCAGCGCTGGCTTGGCCACCGAAGCTGTAACCTCAATCAGGACCATCAGTTCTTTGACTCTAGAGGCACCGATTCTACGTGAGTACAATGAGGTTCTGGGAAACATTGTGGCCAAGGTGATTCCGGGTCTGGTAGTGACGCTCATACCCTATGCGCTTTCGCAATCAATCGACTTCCTCATCATGGGCCTTGGCTTCTGGTACGGATCCCGGCAGATCGCAAGTGGAGAGTATACCACAACACAGTTCTTCGTCATCTTCATTGCGGTGATCTTCGGAGGTCAGGGCACTGCGCAATTCTTCTCGTACACAACTTCAATCACCAAGGCCAAAGTCGCTGCAAATTACATTCTTTGGCTTCGGACTATCAGAGCCAATATCCGCGAAACCGATGAAAACCGAGACAGAAAGCCGTCCGGAGACGGGCCCATTGGCGTCGAGAACATCGAATTTCGGTACAAGTAGCGAGACGCTGCGAAAGTGTTGCGAGGGATTTCGATGAAGATCGAACCTGGAACGCACGCTGCGGTCGTCGGACCCTCCGGTTGCGGCAAAAGCACAATCATCTCGCTCCTGGAACGCTTCTACGACCCAACGTCTGGCCGCATCACCTTGAACGGGGACGACATCTCGCTCATGTCTCCGTTTGCGTACCGTCGCTACATGTCCCTGGTGCAGCAAGAACCGCCTTTGTATCTTGGCTCTGTCCGCGAGAACATCGCGATTGGTCTGGAGTACGAGCCTTCTGAAGAGGAAGTGCACGAAGCTTGTCGCCAGGCCAACGCTCTGGACTTTGTGTCCTCGTTGCCTGAAGGTCTGAGTACGCCTTGCGGCTCGAAGGGTCTCCAATTTTCCGGCGGACAGAGACAACGCATCGCAGTTGCTAGGGCGCTAATTCGGAAGCCGCGCTTGCTGTTGCTGGACGAAGCGACTTCTGCGCTGGATACCCAGAGTGAACGCATTGTGCAGAAAGCGCTGGACGAAGTGGCATTGAGTCGGACAACGATCGCCGTCGCACATCGGCTCAGCACTATTCGGCATGCGGATGTCATTTTCGTGATGGAGGATGGCAAGATCGCAGAAATTGGCACGCATGAGGAGTTGCAGCGGCTCAAGGGCAGGTACTACGCTATGTGTCTGGCGCAGTCTTTGGATCAGGCATAATAATCAGATCAGTCGCGTGGACATCAATTCCAGCAGGTGTACTTTCAAAGCCCGTTACTCGCCATAGACACTGTTGGCACTCAGTCCTCGCTTGAACTGCCCACGTCTGGGATCGTGTTCTCCACCCTTGAGACTGCTTATCCCAAGCACTAGAGCCCGGCACTGGCCCTCTACCAAGGGCGGAAGTGCCAGCTCGTGATTCTGAAGCCAGAAGGGCTTTGGTCAGCGGCCAGGAATAAGCATGGACCGCATAAGATGGGTGATCTTCTTTGAAAACTACTCCACCGCAAGACCGAAACAGGCATCGAACTCACTTGGATATCTGTTTCGCAACAACTATGCCTTATATATTACGTTGGTCTTATTTAGCAGTATATATAGATAGAATGTACAGTTGCTGAGAGAATCTGGGAGGAGTTGAAACTTATCTAGAATTGTCTAAGCAAGAAAAAGAAGAATTCTATAGTGCGAGCATGAAATAAACGATTTGTTCGATAACAACCTGGTAACAATCTTACTCGGACTTGACGCAAATAGAACGCAGATTCAATAGCAAGTGGACCCCAGATTCGATAGGGTTCCTATTATCGTACTAACCCACAGTTGATATGTTCGCCAGAGAAGCCAAATCAGAGAGTAGAATAAGACAGTTGAGCAAGTATTGCAATAATAAAATTGTGTAGAAGTTAGAATCTTTTCGTAGAATAATTACTTAGTATTTTTCAAATATATAGAAATTCAAATACGATTCTCTTAAAGATTGTATGTAATTTATCTCAAATCTTAGATTATTATTATTTGAATTTGTTGAATAATCTCTTACAGGTTTATCAAATATAAGACTGCTACTTAGCTGCAATGCTTGTTATCAAATAATTGCTTGCATTGTTTGGAGAACCCTACAGACCTCTCCACTAGCACCAGCCCTTACTGATATTCTGAACCCTATCGTGCTATCATGCTCGCTGTGAACGCTAATAATAATACAAACATGGTGAACCAGCACAATCCGCTCATGCAGACTCCATTCGTCGTCTCGCCAGTCTCTGCTAACCTCGAGGCTTCCTTCTATTCCTTCGACATCCTCCTTTTCTGGACCGCCGCTCTCAAATCATCCAGACGCTGCTCCGTAACTTCAATAGCATGGTCCATCTCCCGCTCACTCATGCTCTCTTCCGCTAGCTTAGCCTGCATCCCACCACCCTTCAGCGACTTCTCTCGCTGCTTCCTCGCCTTCTTCAATGCCGCCTGATCCTGCGGCCCCGGCGATGCTGGGTACGCGAGACCTTGCATACCGATCCGCTCCTCGAGCCAATCCCACAGCCCGCTCTCTTCGCGTCTCCAGATCGCCTCGTACGCGGCAATACGCTCAGGTCCCGATAAGGCTGGGAAGCCTAGCTGGCCCTTTGCTGGGGCTTTCGGACCACGTAGCCAGGACACAATCATGATGAAGAGCAGAAACACGATGACCATGTTTGCCGAGATGAAGGGTTTGAAGATGTCGACCAAGGGGCCAAGGATGCCATGTAGGGGCTCGAGTAAGCCCCAGCTGTCGTCTTGGGCCTTGGCCCGATCTGCTGCTGTTTCGTCGGCTGCTGTCGTCTTCGCTGCACTCGAAGTTCCCTTTGGCCGCTTGCCCTTGGTTTTCGTCTTCGAGCCCACAGTGGCTGCTCGTGGTCGCGATGTGAGGCCGGCTCTGAGTGCTTTCACGAGATCATTCGCGTAAGATGTCTGACCCTCGTTGGCGCCTTTTTCAATAGGCCCTGCACCATTTATTAGCTACGGAATACGGCGTACCTGAATTGACGGTACCTTTAAGCCAGCTTTTGCCTGTCCATTCGATCTGGCAGTTCATGATGATTCGTGTTGCATTACCGGGCGCCCACATGAAGCAGAACTTTGTCTTCGTCGTGAAAACATTGCCACTGGGGACATCCGGTGTATGAGTGCTTGCGGTGACAGAGATCGATCGTTCGAGATCAATAAAATCCAGCGTTTCGGTGATAATGCATTTGCATGACTTTGGACCTATCGAAGCGTAGAGCGGCTTGATGTACGTGAAAGAGCGTGACCTAACGTCTTCTGACAATCCCCTCCTATCTTCCATCTGCAGCTCAGTGACTTTGATTTCATCCATCAGCCATTTGCTCATGAAGCCGCCCGAAGTAGGTCCAAAGACCATGGAATAGATCTTGCCCAAGGGAGCTGGTATGACTTCGTCCTTCAGAACTTTGTCGTAATGCGTATCCATGTCAGTACATTCCGTGGGCGTATGCGCTGCCGGTCCAGGGAAGTCTACACTTGCAGCAGCAGCAGCAGCAGCGGCCTTCTCGCCAGCTTTCGCATCGCTCACGGTTGTTATTGAGCCCGCTTGGCCTATAGCGACACCCATCGCCGAGGCTTTTCGGGTCGCAACCTTATCAGGAGTGGCTTCACCGGCTTCACTAGCGAGTGCTTCGCCATCGCCTTCAACAAAGCTCGCAGATGCTTCATCCCCGTCTTCATCTTCGTCATAGACTTCTTCGTCCTCGTCCGAGACATCGCTAGCGTCATCGCTACCATTCACATCCACTTTAACAGTCTTGTCGCCAGTGGCGTCTGGATCGAGCTGAGCGCCGTTGAGAGTACTCTTTAGGTTGGGATGACTCAATTTCCAAATCCCAATTATCAGGTCGTAGGTAGTCTCGCGACTCAGTAGACTGCGGAAAGTGTGCCTAGCATGTAAGGTCTGGATTGCAATAGCATTAGGGAAAACCACGGCAGTACTCTCTTTTTCAACCGAAACAACCTCATCAAAGCTGATGATCAATGTGGTGACCCACCCCAGAATATTGCTCGAGAAACAGATATGCCCTTCAGAGATATATATTCTTCCTGCCAGAATGATCTCTCGCTGTAAAGCACAGCTGTAGTCTTCAATGAGGTAGTCATCTTCGGGGACACTGCGGAACGATTGGTGGAAGTCACGGTTGCGCTTCTTATTCGCGACAGCGAAACCTGTCAACTTGGGTGTGCTACCTGAAGCAGGATTCGCCAAGGCCGAATGACTCGCTCCAAGGGCTGCAGCAATCGTAGCACCGGTGCCTGTTGTGGCTGTAGAGCTGTTTCTTTTTCTACGAGCAACGGCGCCAACTCGGCTTCGAACGCTTCCACTTCGGCGGGTACCTGACTGTCCTTCGAATATACTTCCTGTCGGGGGTGTTCTGTCTCCACTTAGACTGTTCTCGTAGGTCGATCGCGGCCTGAAAGAGGGGGGTTTGTCTTCGGCGACAGGTGTATTAGTTTCGTCATGAGTTGCTTCACTGTATGCGGCAGATACTGCCCGGGCCGCAGAGACGTTCTCAGCACGAGCGGCTGCTTCGTCTCGTTGCACCACATTCCTGTCCAGAGAAGGAAAGGTTCCCGTCGTAGAAGTATTAGTCGCTGGTGTGTCCGAGACAATTCCTAAATGGCTCAGGCTGAGGTCACCCGACCCTAACGTGTCGACGGCCATCAGTCGCTTCTCGATCGAAGTACCCTCCTCGCCATCAGTCGGAATCATTGGCTCCTGGTCGTCGTTACTTTCTGCCGCGACCTGTGTGGAACTCCGTGGTCGGGAAGGGTTGTTCGCTATGATATCACTGAAATTGGTGGCAGCGTTCTGTGCTGCCGAGAACACCGACGAGAAGAAACCTCCGGCACCACCTGGAGAACCAGAAGTAGCACTTGGTGTACGACCTCCCGGTGTTCTGACTTCTTCGACTGTTGGAGTCAATGGTGGAGCCATCGCATTCGACAGCTTACTAGGCGCATGGGTCGCTGAATCTGACCGAACTCTTCGGTGAGCAGGGCTGGTGGAAGCAGAGACGACGTTGTTCCCGCTTGGAGTCGTGGTATTCCTTTTCGTGGGGATCCCATTCATTCTGTCATGTACATGGTCGGTAGGCGTCGGAGGGGTGATGGTAGTTGTTGGGGCTTCGGACACTGTGCTTGCAATCGATTTGGGAGACGTTGCGATCTGCGGAAGGCTTTGGACGCTTTGATTTGGACTCCTTGGACTGCTTTGCGAGATTCCAGTCGTACCATCAATGTCCGATGGTTTTGAGCCTTTACGGAGGCTCATGTTATTCCTCTTCTCTTTGCTGAACATGGCTCCCAGCGGATTCCCAGTGCCGTTGGGCTTCTCCGAGTCACGTTCTGGGCTTTCCGAAGAGCTGCCGCTCTTCTTCTGTGAGCCAGGCGTGAATAAATCCTTAATGCGGTTGCCTGGCGAGACACCACGACCATCCCTCGAAGGACTTCTCTTGGAGGATCTTTCCTGCATAGCGGGGCCCAATGTAGCGGCATGGCGAGGCGCCAGATTTATGGATTCGAATGAAGAAGGTTCTTCTGGAAAGGTGGAGGACTTGAGAGGATGAGGCTGAGAGGGTGGACCGTCGGTAATAGCAGCGTCACTGCTATTTGGTTCTACTACCGTGGATGTTTTGATCAACGGCGATGAAGCAGTGAGGTATCCAGCGTGCGACTGACGGCTAAGGAGGGGAGGAGGGGGCCCTGATGGTCTTCGAGTAGCAGAGCGAAGTTAGCAATGAGACCTTGATATACTAGTAATCTGCAACATTCGGTTTGAAACGTTTCGAGCAGGGCAGTGCAGGTAGAACAGCATTAGGCAAGGATTATTCAATTCTGATGCTTGGTATACTAGAGAATGCAAATATGGGTCGCTTCCTCCCAGCATACGTGGAAAGTCGCATGCAAGGCTGAGACTGCGGCGGTGGGCCTGTAAACTCGCCGGCGGCGAGTGTCTGTTTGCGACTAGCGCCGCACCAGGATGACTTTGCAAATAGAGCGCGAAAGTGTAAAGAAAGCACAAGGTCACTCACGAATCTGCATCCGAGTCGACTGTCATCAGACTACTGCCATCATCCGCATCCGCATCCAATATGCTGTGACTGCGATTGGGGCTCAACGCTGCCGCCGTCGCGGTTTGGTCGGTCGGATCCCGGCCGCGTCCTTCCTCGTCTTCGTCTTGCTGTCGCTGCGATGCTTCGGCTGCCTCTTGCTTTCTTTTCTTCCTCTTCGTCAGCCCAGGTATCAGCTTTGTAAGTTTCGCACCTGTCCCATCATCAAGGCTTGAGTGCCGGCTTGCGACTAGAGAGTCATTGGAATTTCGTGCAGCGGACCTATTGCCTTCGCTGCTGTTTTCTGTAACTGCGGTTGACAATGTCGAGGCGTTGTTGTCCTTGCGTCCACGGCGAGCTTTGTTAAGAACGCTCTTCAAGCGATTGGTCCCTGCTGGCGACTGAGAGGTTTCCCTCACCTCGCTCTCCATGTCTCGATGCTGGCCAATTGTTCAAGTTGGCAAGACCGCACGGTCACAGTATGTTGTAGTCACGAGTCCAGTACGGAGCTTTGCAGGGTAAGATTGGATCGTACGAGTAGGTGAGTAATATCAAGTGAAGCTCTTGCCAAAACCTCCAAACCTGCAATGTTTACCTGATTGGCTGGATAATTGCAGACAGGATACAGGGGGTCGCTGACGTATTGGCAGACTGGTCCAAGCTTCAACCTTATTTAGGAGATCCCGTGACTGCGAACGACATTCGGTCAATAGCTGCTACATCAGACGGGGTCTTGTGGAAGATCAGAGTCAAGTGGGACTCCTCCGCAGCTCAGCATAGAGCAGAAGCTTCATGGACTCCTCACCACTGATCATGGTACGTTGATCCTCGTTCGGATAGTAAATGAGTCGACTCTAATCGGATGCCCAGGCTCAAAGCCATGCACGACAAGCCGTCACAGTGAGCTCGATCGACCCAACAGCAGCTGTAGGCGAGCATAATCGTGCCGCAGACCAGTATGCGACTGCTGCCAAAGATACCAGCAGCTCAGAGGTACCGTCTGTCCCAACGAATCCATCGTCTCCTCCAAGATCCCTCGAAAAGAAGCGACTGACTATCCACTCCCAGGCCTTCCGCACCCTCAAGCTTCTCGAAAGTTACCATTCGCGCCTCTCCCAGCTGTTACGATTCCAAGCTACCCATCACTCCCAAATACCCGACGCCGCCTCCGACGAAAAGCGCGCACCTCAATCTTCTCCCTCCACACCTCATCCCAAGCCCCAGGAAGAGTCCTCCTACCGTTCCCAACAACAACAACAACAACAACAAGCCACGCACCTGTTACCACCCCGCGACATCAGTTCCTCCATCGCCAGCAACCTCGCCTCCGCGCGCGGCATCCCCACCAGCCGCCAACAACGCCGCGGCAGCCCCGCCTCACCCGCCTCCTCATCACAGCACGCAGAGGGAAAACTCACCACGCCTGGGCGACATCCTAGACTCTCCGAACATCCATCACGAGCTGCCCCCAACCCAATCCAGGAGAAAATCCAATCAACCCTCAAAACCGCCACCACTTCCCTCTCTTCGCAAAAACCACCTTCCCCACCGCCACCCTCAACAGACGAGCCCTTCAACCGCTTCTACAACACCTTCGCCCCCCTCATCTCCGCTCTCTCCGCCCCCCTAGCCTTCGCCGGCCTCCCTCTCAATCTCGAACCCTCTACCCCATTCACCTCCAACCCCAACCACCCACCCCCACAACCCGACCCCAAACCCTCCAAAACCCCCACAACCACCGCCACCTTATCCGACAACCCAGAATACACCCGCGCCTTCTCCCGCGCCGCCCTCCGCGCCCTGCAATCCGAGCGCGGCTACGCGCCCCAGCACGAAAGCTTCTACGTCGTCCCCACCACCGGCCACACAACCTCCTACGCCGCCATCCTCGCCCGCACGCAGCGCGAAGCCGCAAAAGGCCTGTCCCTCCCCACGCACATCCAAGAGCCGAACGAAGACGCCGAGTTCGTCGACGCGCGAGAAACGCCGCAGCCGCCCTCCCCTACCAGCGCCCGCCATGGGCCCGTCGGCGGTGGGAAGACACCCGAGGAGCTGCAGCTCGAGAATGGCGCCCTGCGCGACCTGCTCGACGTCCTGTCCAAACGCCTCGCGCAGTTTGAGATGGGCTCGCAGTCCCAGTCGCAGGCGCTGTATCAGTCTTTTAGGTTGATGAAGCAGTCACAGCCACAATTGCCGGCGGGGTCTAATACTGCTACTGCCCCGACAGGAGTGGACAGTACAGGGATTGACATTTCTGGGAAGGGCGGGGAGGCGAATAGTAGGGTCGTGGCGTTGGAGGAACAGCTCCAGGCACAGCAGAGAGAGCTGGAGAAGATGAGCAGGGAGAATGAAAAGCTGAAGGGTGTGGTGGGACGGTATAGGGAGAGATGGGAGAAGTTGAAGGAGGGGGCGAGGGGGAGGAGGGAGGGGACGGGGACTGGGCTTGGGACGGAGGGGTAACAGAAGCTCGAGGGTACTTATGATATACTTTTTGTATGGAAAATCGTGCAATATGTACGCATGTGCTATCGCGTTACCGAGATGTGCCAAGAGGAGGAAAGGAGGTATGTAGGGGAGCAGCTCCGTGGGTTATCATGGCTTGGACGTTTGCTGCGGTCCTTGATGCATGCAAAAGGGTGGGTGCTACATCTGTAGCTCTAAGCAGTATCTACAAGGTCATCTGGAGGTAGTCCTTGCTCAATGGAAGTATTTGAATCAGGAAGCTCGAATCTTGATATCTACTCATCAGATCTCGACTTGTATGGCATTGCTCCCATCTGTCTAGAAGCGAAAATCTCGCTGCTAGTGTAAGCCGTCTCCGTTGTACATGTAGTAGCTACTAGAACCAATGCAACCAGCAAGGTCGAGTTCTTGGATTTACTCCTCGAAGCCCGGTCATGTTCTCAGTATCACTCATGACGCGATCACGATTAGCTTTCATGGTATATCTCCCATCTATCTAGAAGCGATTTTGCTGCTAGTGTAAGCCAGCTCTATGGTACATGTAGTAAAGAAAACAAAAGCATGCGTACAAGCTGATGCAAGCTGGTATCAACAACGCTTGGTTGAACACATGGTAAAAAAGAACAAACGCATGCAGACAAGCTCATGCAAGCTGGTATCGACAACGCTTCGTATCGTACAAGTACTTCCGTATCCCTCCAGTCTGCGGTATTATACACCCGACAAGAAGCCGAGAAGCGCTACATCCGATAACAGTGGCGTCGACAGAGCCGTCCATCGTAGAAGCTTCACCGTGTACCTCTGACTGTTGTAAAGATATTGGCCAAAGTTCCGAGGAACGAAAAGCCGATATGCTGGCGGAAAGTCAAGTGTTAGGAGAAGTGTAGAAGGATATTGAGAATTCATGGGCTGGCGGATTGACGAGACACGCTAATGTGTGTGACTAGAGCTCGACGACGAGGTTTGGCTGTTGTCGGAACTCTCTGTGTCGGGACTTGACAAGCCATGGTCGTATCCAATAATGCAACAACATCCAGGTCCATGCGGGCGCATACAATTCCCGTCAATGCCCCCGGAACTCAAGAAGCGAAGTATAGCGGCTTGGTCCTCTGATTCGAAATGGAGGGGAAAATACACTGGCCAGTCAGAATCTTCCTCTGGATCATTATCGACCTTGAGATACTGCAGCTTGATGCTGCCTGCTGCCATTGCACTGAATGCATCCTGCCATGGGCGTCGAGGCCCTTGGTCAGTTCCACTAGTACCAGTTTCAGATATGATTGTTACGCCGTTAAGGTTCAAACGACGAATTGTGTGGTGCTGGCGGTCGTAGAATGCTAGGAACTCGTCCTTTGAAATTTCCATCCATCCAAGCGTTACTGAGGTGAGTTTTGGCCAGGTCGAGCTGCCGATCAGCTTCCCCAGGGCTACAGTGATCACAGGCGGAGCATAGCCCTCCTCCACTTCCATCGAATTAGGGCCATCAAGCTGTATATTGAGTGTTTCCAGACCCTGCGCAGCCATGCAGACTTGGGCAAGAGCGCCCGTGCGTATCACGTCAGCGAATTCGACACCTTGCTGAAGGGTATCGGATCCGACCAGGGTGTTGAGCTTTAGTGTCACGTTGCGAAGGTAACTAAAAGCTCGTAGTGAGTGGTGGAGTTCGCTAGGGGACATGTCAAATAGCTGGCAAGAGAGGCCACTATTCTCGCTATCCCGTTCAATAGAAAAGCTTTCTAGACTAGTCATCTCCATCATAGACGCAGCTTGCATCATGACGGGGAATCCACGATAGACTTGTCGATACGACATCGCTGCGTACTCCTCATTGTTTGATATCCAGGGCCGAGGCTTCAACACAAATGCGTCCGAACCGCGAATACCTTGATGGTCGAAGGCATAGTTCAAATCCTTGCGATAGTCCCAGTCATCGAAGCCCAGGTTAAGATTGCAATACTCATGGGTATGAGAGTAACGACAATCGGAGATGACAAAATGTCGGATCTTAGGCATACGCGGCAATGTTTTGATCAAGGTCGCAAGGTCCGATGGCAGATACTGCACGACTTGGTTATGGCTCTCGGGCTCCTGGAGAAGTATGCTGAATTGATCCGGAAGACTGTCGTGGTCACGGTGGCGCGTCAAATTAGGGCCTGTGTAATTTGTTGCAAGGGTGTCCTCTTCATCCTTGCGCTGCTTGTAGCATTTGTAGCCTCTAGTAGCCGCGGCCTTGGGAACCGGAAAGCCGAGCGTTCTCGTCGCCCATTTTGTGCAGAAGCGTCGGACATATGATGCTTGAGAGAATGGGGCAGATACTTCCGGATCCTCACGAACCGACCAGCTGGCGTCATACTTGATCTCAACGATGGTTTGGCAAAATACTGGGTGCTGCGCAACAGCCAGCATTTTTTGCTGATCGGCAGAAGTAGGTGATATCCATAGGGATCTCACCAGGTAGCGCGAGGCAACGGCCTCGAAGCCCTTGCAGGTCAACCGGAGGTTCTGAATGTCCCTGACTGGCAATTGGCCGGCCACAGATAAGAGGATCTCATTTGGAACATGCTTGGTTCCGAACATCATTTTGAGAGCCGGTTGTGGAGGCTAGGCTGAAATATGTGCTGGCTGGCAAGTAGTAAGTACACTGCAGCTTAGAGGGACGCGGGGCCTACTCGTAGAGATGTAGCATACGAAAAAGCATCAAGCGTTGATGTACAACACGTGGACTTGGGAGACAGAGGCTTGGGATGGTCCTGCAAATGGTAAGATAAGTATGTGCCATGATTGGTCCACAGCGGGAGAAGCATACAGCTACGTGAGACGCGTTAAAGGTGACCTGTTCGAAGGCCAACACGGATAGAATGCGGCGCAAATGAAAGCGTGGACAGATGAAGGTGCGAGGAAGGAAGTCCGAAGGTAGAATGGAAGGAAGGAAGGAAAGTGAAGTGGTGAAAAATGATGACATCCGACACTGTGGGGAAGGACCCATTAAGCGCCGGAGCGAGCGAGCCGAGTGAAGTCAGTATCCCCCGTACCGTGTTTGCAAATCTACGGTAGACAGCAATTTGCCAATAAGCTATTCTACCTCCACTTTGCTTGGGAGAACAAATCTTCTCGAGAGTTCATAGAGAACCCTGTCTGATGTGGGTCTGCACGCGTGGATTTCGCAGCCGTGCCACGATTTTAGACAGCCATCAGTGGTACACTGCTGATTGTACAGACCACAGTATCAGGATGCGACTTGAAACCTTAGGCATATATTTTCCACGTCGACCTTCAACTCGCGAAGTATGTGGCCCAGACCTTCGTGTCTACGGAGAGCATGTGGTAAATCAGTAGACTCAGAGAGAGTAGATCTAACCACCTGGGAACGCTCGATTTATATGCTGCCCAATCTCTCTGCTCCAGTCAGCTTACGTAGCATTGAGCGATGTTTTGTCTGTGGAGACACTCATGGAGGCCTGGGCAGGCTTCACAGCCTGTGTCTTGCCAATTTTATTAGACTTGGCCACCGTTTGGAGGATTGTATCCCCGGCTCCGCCAGGCTTGCTTGAGCTTCGTTTGTTCTCTTTTCTCTGTCCCTTCTTCTTTACACGGAAGTGATCCTCAGCCGCCTTCTTCGCCTGCTCGTTCGCAATCCGAACAGCATCTTTCTCCATCTCCTTGTACTTCTGCCTCATGCCCTTGAACTTCTTCTGGGCGATCCGCTTCTCTCCCCGCTCAGCGAAATCCAGCAGCGGCATTGAGACCACAATACTATAGGTCTCCAGAACGTCCGCCAAGGTTTTCCCATTCTTCTCCGCGAACTCGCCCCAGGGAACAGACTTCTGAATCAAGGTACCAAGTTCGGCCAGCATCTTGCTTGTCCAGGCTTTGCTTCTTGGCTTGCGTGATTGCTTAGACTTCGGGACCGAAGGTTCTTCAACCTTACTGTCCTTGCTAGGGACATAGAGTGGAGTGGACCAGAGGATGCTGTCCACTACAGTGTCACTGTTTCCTGATGATGGCCTGTTAGACGCCAGTGTCCTGGATCGCTTGGCAGCTTGAGTGATTGCTTCTTTGGCCTTACGTTTCGTCTTATGTTGATCGCCTGGATCAACAGCTTTTGTTGCCATTGCGCTTTGAACATGAGGTGTGGTATGGGACTGATCCATTGCGCTGGTCATTCCTCTTGCCGGGCTCTGGAAGTGTGGTGTGGTGTTCGGCCTATCCGTTGGGGTTGCTTGTACTTTCGTGTATGCAACAGTGGCCATTGGTGCTATATCATCTGTAGCCATTGGCTGAGGCCCCATGTATGCGATAGGGATAGTTGGAGGGGCATAACCGTTCCCAGGCATTGAATATAGGGAATCGTATTGAGGGAACAGCTCCAAACCTTGCGATCAACCATTAGACCTTGCTGTGTGACGAGATTAGATTAAAAGGACATACCGTCAGGATGGGCCGAATTGGACTTCTGGAGAGATGCAGCATGGTATGCCTCGGAGGGAGTTCTTAACTCTGTGTTCAGGGTTGCTTGATCTGATGGAGCCCCATCGACAGACTTCATTCGACTGCAAGTCGAGTGACCTCTGGCTGCATTCGCCGCTGCAGGATCGGGGTTTAACCCATTTTTCTTGGTATTATTCCCATTGGACTGGCATATGGAGGAGTCTGAAGAGACTGGAGAAGGTATTTCGGTCTTGCTGGCTATCGTCGTAGAGCCATCCAGTTCACTGTCATCATCAGGTATGGTGATTATCACAATCTTGCCTCCCGACATCTTCGCAAAAGTTCGGGAGATTGATGAGCTACTGTGGCTTTGTAGAACAGGAAAGAAGGTATGATTGAGAAATCAAGAGCAGGAGGAGTGCTGGATTAAGGTCTGTAAATCTAACTTTGGACACTGGTAAAGAGGCCTGAGAGTCAATCTATATCAGAAAGGCCGAAGAGGGACTTCAAGTTTCAAAAGAAGATAAAGCACACCTTACGCATAATGGTCGGAGTATGTGACACATGGAAGTATTTAAGAAGACATGCTGAGAACTTAGACCCTGCTTCCAACATCGGGCCCTACAGCGGTCTCATGCATTGGCTTTGTTGCCACAACTCTGTAACATGGTTCTTTGTCCAGCAATGTCTGCACATCACCTTTCAGGTCAGAGAGAAATCGACACAAGAGACCAGACACTCAGCTTTCCGATTCAGACAGGTTCACAGCCTGTCATCTTGCATTCTGCGTGATCAAGCTGTCAATGGGCATCGCACCAAATGTTCCGAATTCACGAGATCGTAGGTTTGATATGATAAGGCCAGAGTATCAGTCACTGCTTAGATGTGGCCCGGCTTCTTTGTGAGCCTCTGTGCAAAGCTGTATATTGGGAAAGTACATGTATCATGTATGCTAGACGTAAAAGGAAGAAAACTGTGCGCATAACGATAGCCGCGGCAAGGGATTCAGTATAGCCGCGACAAGCGCGGATGCTTAATCCTATATCCTATCCCTTACCCTCCGTTTGCCTGCGTTCATGAATACTCAACATAGGATAGGACTTTTGTGTGATCCACCTGGTATACCTTTTTGAAGCCAAAGTCCTGTGAGGCTTGTCGCCAGCTCTTGGTAATCTGACTGAAGGCTTCATCGCGATACCCTATGCTGCAGCACCCAGAGGTGTATCGGTCCATGGCAAGCGCTGCTGAGTGGCCAGCACTCCCTTATATGGCCTTCTGACCTTCCTCGATCCGAGTCTTTCAATAGCCAAGAGAAAGCTATTGGCGGGTCATCTCTTTCGCTATGGGTTTCTACCGGCAGATCAGTCGTCAGTAATGTGTCATCATATTATTGAGGGGGTATGTAACTTTCGGAGCATCTATTGCCCCTTACTGAGCGTTTGAAGATGCTTGAAACATGTCTCAGTAGATCCGCTCCCGAAGCATGCACCTCTGCTCGTTGCATTGACTGAAAGGAGGAATGCTGACTCCGAAACCTACTTAGGGTCCTAAAAGACCGCAAGTTCCTGCAATGGGCGCTTCACCAGTATATATCCAAAAGCACCCATCCTAGCTAAAACCTCAGCAGTGCTACGTTCTCGAGATCATAGAGAGCGAGCATAACCACCTCTCGGCAGGATAGCTTTCCGGATGAGGCTAGCGCGAGCTATTAGCGTGAGCAATTTAGCTAAAGCCCAACGCATGAATTCAAGATGTGGGGCACCTCGAGGGCCACAGCTCACTTTTCCTCCTACATATTCGAATCCTCTCCAACCCTTTGCTTCTACCACATTCAACATCGCTCGGATATCGCTACACCGCATCTTAAGAACCTCAACTACAATCTGTGTTACCCCAAAAATAGTGCTTCTACTGTACGCTTCTAGCTTAATCATCTCTACTTGCATCTACATCCTGCAATCCTCCAAGATCACAAGTCCGTACCAGAAGCGAAATCCTACGCAATGGCTTTATACACCAAAGAATTCGCTCGCAAGATGTACCAAGCCATCCAATCATCCAAAGCCACCATCAAAGTCGAAGACTCCATCGAGGTAAGTCGTTATAACTGCCCACTCCCGTCTCGTGTACATCTCGCTGATGCCCCGCACAGCAACCTTCGCTCATCAACCTCGCGGAAGCCGAGGCGGTGACCGCACAGCCAGGCATCGCCAAGAAGCTCGGCTCCACCACTGCCAGCGCTCCTACCACGCCCACTGCCCCCAAGGACCACCTCAAAGGTCAAGTCTCAGGCCCAACCCGCATCAAACTCACCATGCCCGTCACCCGCCTCCCCCCAACACCAGAGCCCACCCCCGACCACCAGCTCACCCGCGGCACCAAGCGCGCCGCGCCCACAGACCCCGACTCACCCAGCTTAGGCCGCGCCATCAAGCGCCTTGCTACCACCTCCCCCACCACCTCCACCTACAACACCTACGTCGCCAAGCTGAAAGCCGTCATGGAAGACACTTACACTCCCAGCACACCCATCACCACAACCAGCTCCATAAGCCGCAACTCCACCTGCTGCCTCAACCCGAAATATGCGATTGTCCAGGGGCCCAACGGCCCTGTCAAGATCTATCAGGATAAGCTGTGCTCCCTGGAGCTGCGCCGGTTGGCGAGAGAGGTCATGTGCCAGGTGGATTGGGAGGTGGCGGAGGATAATATCGCGTGCAACCGTCCGTGCGTGGTGTATAGGAGGCTGGTGCGGCGGATGCTGTTGGAGAAGGCGGATGAGCTGGAGGCCGAGGAGGAGGATGAGGAGAGTGATAGCGACGTTGAGGAGGAGGAGGAACTTGAGAGTGAGGCGGGAGATGAAGAGGACGAGGAGGAGTAGGGCAGACCTGTCGGCGCTGTGAGATTGAATTACCTGTGCGATACCCGGCTTACTTGTTGGCAAGCGATGTCTGTATGGCGGGAATTGTCATGGAGCGATCTGTTGTTGCTGTTATTGTCGAGCATAACGATGTCTCAAAGAGCCAACCAAGGCTCATGTGTGGAGGGCAACGTTGTTAGCATGGCGGAGAAGTCACCAAGTGCTGGTGGCCTGCCTCCGATGATAGCTCTCATGAACCAAGTCATTGTCACACCTTGCCGCTCTGCTCATATTCTACACTCATTCCTAACCATACTCTCAACCTGCCTCCAAACCAGAAAAACCACACCAAGAATCCGCAAAAAAGAGCACCTGCGCTTTTTCACCCTACCCCTAAAACGTACTCGTCGCCAACCGACTCGCCGCATTCCTCGCATCCACCCGGTCCTCATCCTCCTCCTCCTTCACACCCTTCAAACTCCCCCCCGCACTCCCCGCTCTCTTCCTCCCACCCTCCACCTCCTCCCCCTCCTCCGGCACCCCGCCTCCAAACGCCCCACCACTGACACTCCTATCCAGCGCTTCCGCCCCCCGTCTCGGAACCCCACTCCACGCATCCCCCCTCGGCCCCTGACTAGACGCCATGCTCGTCCTCCTCGCCGCCGGGTGCGCCTCCCTCCCCAAGCGGCTCAGCCCCCCACTCGCATCAATAGCGCGGACATCCGGCCGGACCGACTCCAAAGTAGCGAGAGTTCGCCTCTCGGCCTCAATCTCGCGGAGGACGTACTCCCGGATGCTAGTGCGGACATCGGCGGCCGTGCGGGCGAACCATCTCCGTTTCTCCTGCAGCAGGTTCGCCGTGACGCGCTGCGTTTTCTGGGACAGATACAGCTCGTGGCTGCGGGCCTCGTCGAGGGCGGAGATGGCCTCGTCGACTTTCTCGCGGCGGACGCTGGAGCTGGCTTTGAGGCGATCGGCGGCGGAGAGCTTGCTGCGGGTGGCTTGCTGCGCGGAGAGGAGGTCGCGCAGGAGGATGTGTCGGTTGGTGAGGGTTTCTTTGACGATGAAGGCGTCGGAGGAGTGGTAGTTGAGGGGGTCGCCGATGGTGGTGGCTTCGGCGGTGCCTTGCGCGGCGTGGTAGTCGCCGGTGGTCTGGATGATGCGGCCGAGTTTGCGGTAGGCGGCTGCGAGGCCGGGCTGGGTTTCTTGGACGTGTAGCTGGTTGAGTTTGACGCCGAGGTCGGATTCGGCGAGTCCGAGGCCTGGGGATGTGAGTTGGGGTTAGGAGTGCGAATATGTGGAAGGGGTTACCTCTTCGGGCTTTGACTAATCGATCGACCTTCTGCCCTGTCTCCATGGTTCCGAGGTAGAATTGCTTGACTATGGGCCGGGCTTCGTGGAGTTCGGGGGTGTCATCTGGTGGAGGGGCGAATTGCTTGATTACCTTTCTACGTACACCAGTCGCTGGCTGCTTCATTCGCATCACTGGGCTGTACCCCGTGTCGCTTTCGACGAAGAAGATCATCTCGTCATCTCGCATGAGCACGTCGTTGCCACAAACTACGTTGAGCCATCTTTGCATAGAGCTCTTCACGCGGGCTTCATCCTCATCTGTACCTGCGCCTGCTGCCGTCAACGGTGAAGGTACTGCAGGTACGAAGGCTTCGGGGTTTGAGGAGATCAGGTGGTCTGCTAGCTTTATGAACTCTGAGTGCGTTCGTCTGACATCGCGGAATTGGGTGGTCCGAAACTTTGGTAGGTTTGTCTGCCCAAACATCAGTACACGTGAGGTAAACATGTGGTGTGTCAGATAATGCGACACCTACATGGACATCAAATTTAAGGATTGGGTCCTTTCTTCCCGTCCTCTCTAAGCTCGTGATCTTGGCCTGCAGTTTGTATTGTGGAAGACTTTGCCTCTGCGGTTGTCGAGCTGCTCCTCCATGATATCTGTTGGGGACCGTTCTCTGATGCTGACTTTGAGGTTGCCGTGGCTGCTGGCTCTGTTGTTGTGTTTGAGTTGATTGCTGCATCTTGGGCGGAGGCTGGGCGTTGTCGGTGGCCGTTCGAGCACTCCCATTCAGACCTAGCTCCGCTTCCCTGTGTTCCCCATACGATCGGTTCTCTTCCCCGGCAATGGTTTCAGTCCCGTGATCTTCACCGCTGCCATCCCGTTCTGCTGCTTGAGGCGAATCCGGTCTCGAGGATGAATGCTTTGCCAGTGGTGAGGAGGGTGCGCTACTGGCTTCAGAGGCTATAAAAGTCCTGCTGGTAGGTTGGGGCGAAGACTGCCATGGCGATGAGCCTATGGGGAGGTCGGGATCATTGGGTAGAGAACTGTAGTCCATGCTCCGACATTGGCTTTAGAGAAGCCTGCCAGAGTGCTAGCGGTGTGTCGATGTGTATGATTTGCCGGCGTTTGACTAGAATAGTTCCAAAACCATCTGCTCCGGAGGATACGAGAGAACAAAGTGCTCTGACGTAGGAAGCTCTTGGGCGTGTCTCCAATTATATTCTATATCAAGGCACTTTAGGTGAAGTATCGATATCGTCGCATTTCCTGCGGCGAAACGTCGCTCCGGCGATTGACCAATCAAGCTGCATCTCGAGAGTCCGCCCTCTTGGTTGTAAGCACTAACATCGTGAGACTGATCATTCACTCCCGTCTACATGCAGGTTTGGTCTGCTTCTGGTAGAAACTGGAGGAGGATCACAGCTAGGATATACGCCCATACGACTCGGCGAGATCTCAGCTATACATCGCGCTTGGGGGCAAATGCCCAGACTCAAGATGGCAACGTGCCGCTGGAGAGAATAAGGAATATCGGGATCATTGCTCACATTGATGCGGTACATTGAAACGAAACATATAACTGCTCTACTATGCTGATCATTACTAGGGCAAGACAACCACTACGGAGCGCATGCTCTATTACAGTGGATACACCAGGAGAATAGGAAGTATGTAGGTCCTCCACATCTCTTGTCCCCTTTTCGTCAGTCACTACGTGCGTCAAGAAACGGCATCAGAGGGTTTCTAATTTAGCTTTGTCCTCATTCAAATCCTGATGACTCGCGTAGATGTGGATGATGGCTCGACCATTACAGACTTCTTACCCGCAGAACGGGCAAGAGGCGTTACCATCCAGTCCGCTGCGATCACGTTCCATTGGCCACCATCCGGCGTGACTACAGATGCGTCTTCTTTACCAGAGGCCTTCTCTCGGCATATGATAAATCTGATCGATACCCCTGGCCACGCAGATTTTACTTTCGAAGTGATTCGCTCACTTCGGATATTGGATGGAGCGATCTGTATCCTGGATGGCGTGGCGGGCGTAGAAGCTCAGACCGAGAAGGTCTGGCATCAATCCGCCAGGTACCATATACCAAGGATCATCTATGTCAACAAGCTTGATCGTGATGGAGCAGCTTTTGGTAAGACTGTTAAAGAGATTGCTTCAAGATTGCACACCTGGCCTGCTGTCTGTCAAATCCCGATGTTTCGCGGTAAAGGGGAGAATTTCTGTGGCGTTGGGGATGTCATCCGCCTTCAAGCATGTCAGTGGGCAGAGGGCGGGGATGGCAAAGAAATCAAGATTTCCAGCCTCGACGAACTCAGTGCCTCGGAACCCGCTTTCTGCGACGAGCTAAAGAAGGCTCGAGCGGCGTTGGTTGAATTACTCGCCGAGCACGACGAGGAAATGGTCGCGAAGTACCTAGAGTGCAACGAGGACCATCTCGCGATCCCAGCTCTAGACATGATAGCCAGTTTGAGGCGGTGTGTCTTTGATCCGGCGTCGAATGTCGTTCCAGTATTCGCCGGTGCCAGCTTTCGTAACATCGGAGTCCAGCCCTTACTAGATGCTATCGTCCATTTACTCCCAAGTCCCAGGGAAGCTCCTGATCCCGAGATCAGCCTTGGCAACATCGATGGCACGCTTTCGGGGCTACTGGAGGGCAAGTTGATATCTCTGCAGGCTCAAACCAAACGTAAATCCAAGCAGTCTACGGCGTTAGCTCAACGTCCAAGCACAGCTCTAGTCCAAAACCTCGAGTCATGTGCCCTGGCTTTCAAGGTAGTCAATGATCCCCGTCGCGGCCTACTTGTGTATGTGCGCGTCTATTCTGGCAAAATCAATCGTGGCACAACGCTCTTCAATACGGATCTGCAACTCTCTGAACGAGCACCGCGGCTTTTTCGGATGTACGCTTCCGATTCAACTGAGATTCAGAGCTTACCGGCAGGCCAGATCGGGGTCATTCCCGGCCTAAAGCATGCAAGAACAGGAGATACCTTAATATCTTACGTCGGCGCGAACCCTCAGACCGGGCCTCCGGCGCCACTCAATACTTTGCAGTTGCGACCGATTGATGTTCCTCCTGCTGTCTTCTTCTCGAGCATCGAGTCGCACAACTTGGGCGAGGAGAAGGCTGTCAAGGATGCGCTGGCGATACTAATTCGAGAAGATCCTAGTCTACAGCTATCAGTCGACGAAGACTCTGGTCAGACACATTTGAGCGGGATGGGAGATTTCCACCTCGAGATAGCCAGAGATCGATTGATCAACGATCTTAAGGCCAAAGCAAACATGGGGAAGATCGAGATAGCATACCGAGAGTCTATCTTGAGAGCATCGCCTTCAGAAACATATATATTTGAAAGGGAGGCTGCAGGTCGGAGTGGAAAAGCCGGCTGTGTCGCAACAGTCAAGCCGCTATTCGATGAGCCAGCCGCCCATTCAGAAATCTTGGATGAGTATACGTACTCCTCGATGGACGACGGCAATCGAATCGTCATTGCAATTCGAGGAGCAGAAGATACCAATAACGGCCTTGAACCATGGAGCGGCAATCTACCAAGTCACCTCTCCGCTCCAGTCATCCACAACGCCCTCAAGAGCGGTGTACTCGGCGCACTGGGTCGCGGCATAAACCACGGCTTCCCTTTGACGAATACACATGTCTCCATCAACATCGACCCACGTACCCAGATGTTCGGCAGTGAGACAACTTCCGCCGCTCTTTCTTCCGCCGCTCGATCAGCCACGAAAGCTGCGCTTGTCAAAGCAGCTCTAGAGGGAGGCTCAGCACTCATGGAGCTGGTGATGAACGTGACAATTAGCGTCGACGAAGCCAGCTTCGGTGCAGTCATGAACGACATTTCGTCTGCCCGTGGGGGCCACATAATGTCCCTGGACGAAGGTGACGCCTCTGGCTCTAGCGAGAACGAGCCTGTCATCGACACCAGCAGGGTGTATGCTCCACCTGACGAGTTCGTCGTCCCGCTCACAGAAGGTAGCCAGGAATCTGCAGATGGAAGCACGGGCAGCAGGCAGAGGACCATCGTCGCTAGAGTGCCGTTAGAGCAGATGGTGGGATACTTGAAGCATCTGAAGAGCTTGAGCGGTGGCCGAGGAACCTTTGTGATGAGCGCGGACAAGTTCGAGAGGGTTGTCGGGCAGCGAGAAAAGGAGCTTCTGAAGAAACTCAGAGGATACTAGAACCTCCAATAACGAATTTCGGTTATGTATATACGACTTTCGGTTTATTGTCTGAATAGATACATCGTACAATCATCTCTCTACCGTTACTTATGATCCCAATGTCTCGCCTATGCTTACCTTATCCCACCGTACATATAAGTAATAGCACTGAGACACTCCCACACTAAAAGAGGTCTTGGCATGTGTTCCCCTTATCGATAGCGCTCTGATACACCAACGACCAACTTCCCTTGCTCAATTGAACAGGCAGTTAACCACGAGGTTTCAATTCAGCGACCCCATCATCCATTTCTACTTCCACCTCAGCCGAATCAAAATGACCTGCCCGTAATTGCAAGTTCTACTCGACCGGGGATTAACCCCGACCGCGCCCACAATGTGGGAAGTCGACCCCGAAACCAAAAGCAAGGTACGCGATCCTCCCACCCCCCAATCCATGCACCGGAACTCACTCCACCCCTCTCCCTCAGCTCCTCGCACTCCAAAAGCTCCCCGCCAACAGCCTCTGCGCCGACTGCGCCGCCCCCTCCCCACAGTACCTCCCCCCTTTTCCCTCCCCCCCCATTTCCCTCTCCAAACCCCCACACCTAACGCCCCCTCCTCAGATGGGCAACCCCCAAACTCGGCCTCTTCATCTGCCTCACCTGCGCGGGCCACCACCGCAGCCTCGGCGTGCACATCTCCTTCGTCCGCTCCACAACCATGGACTCCTTCAAAACGTCCGAGATCCGCCGCATGGAGCTCGGCGGCAACGCCGCCTTCCGCGCCTTCTGGGAGGGGAAGAACCCTGGCGCCGTGTGGAAGGTGCCGCCGACGACGGAGGTGCTGGTCGAGCGGTATGGCGGGGAAGTGGGCGAGGAGTGGAAAGAGCGGCTGTCGTGCAAGGTCGAGGGGAGGGAGTTCATGGGGGTGCCGAAACGGGAAAAGGTCGAGAGGAGGAGGGAAGAAGAGAGTCCCGCGCGAAGGCCGGGCGGGAAGGAAGCCAACGAAGCGTATTTCGCGCGGATGGGCGATGCGAATAAGTCGAGGCCGGAGGGGCTGGCGCCGAGTCAGGGCGGGAAGTACGCTGGGTTTGGGAGCGCGCCTAAGGGGGTGGAGGGAAAGGGGGAGGAGGAGAAGGGGATGCCGGGGGTGGATGATTTCCAGCGGGATCCGGTGGGCGCGCTGAGTCAAGGGCTGGGGTGGTTTACGAGCTCGGTGGGGAAGGGGGCGCGGCAGGTGAATGAGGGGTGGGTGAGGCCGACGGCGCAGAAGGTTCGATAATACCTCCCTTCCTTCCCCCATCCTACTCCCTCTCAATATAGCACCTAGTGGGACAAGGGGGGTTATCTGAGAGGTGCAAAGCTACACAGACAATACAATAAAACCCAAGACTAACAACCCCCCCCCCCCCCCCACCAGCTCGCAGAAGCCGACCTCGGAACCCAAGCCCGCCTGACCGCCGCCTCCGTAGGTCACAGCATCCAAACCAGCACCAAGGGCGCCGCCGAGCAACTGAACCGCTTCATCGATGATGGAGGCAGGAGCACCGCGACTCAGGGCTATACCTCCCGAACAGCGGCGGCAGAGCCCGCACGAAAGGACTTTTGGGACACGTTCGGGTCGCCGGATGCGAATTCGGTAGTGCCGGAGAAGAAGAGCAGTAGTAGTAGTGCGATTGGGACGGCGGCGATGAGGAAGGGGGGTGGGAGGGATGAGGGGTGGGGGGGCGATGATAAGTGGTGATAGTGCGTCAGGAGAATAATAGAGAACCGCAAATACAAGCAGGTGGGAAAAACCGCTGTTATAAGCACGTGAAAAACCGCAATCACAGGCAGGTACGAAGATCATTGTAGGAGTGAGGGTAAAGATCAAAGCAGGCTTTTCCCATTCCCACCAGGCCTTCCTCTGTCTAGCTAGAATACAGTCATCGCCACCCATAGCGGCTGCCATGGGTAAGAAGTAGAAAATTCGTCAAAGGTGGTAATACATGCATGCTATCCTCAATCCTGCGAAGGGCAAGAATCAAAGCTTCTAACCACTTCCGAAAAGGAAGAGAAGACGCTCTATCCCGCCACGCCGGACTGCCATAAATGCTGTGAAAGCCACCTTCCGAAACATTTCGCCACCAAAAAGCATACCATATCTCCTTCGCCTAGGTTCGCGCGGAAGGTCATCAGACAACCAACTGCACGTTCCCAAATGCGACTTAAGTGGTAGCGGTGGCCGGGGGGTCATTGGCTTGGACCACGCCGTTCTCGGTCAAGGGCTCCACACCGGCAGCCTCAGGATCAACATCCTCCTTGCCGGGGCTGTCGATCGCAACCTTGACCGCAATCTCACGACCTTCCACCTCTTTGCCGTTCATTTCGCTGACGGCCTTCTGCTGAAGTTCTTCGGAGCCGAGAGACACAAATCCGAAGCCACGGCCTTTACGAGGCTCTCCACGTGCTTGAAGCTTCTTGACCATGAAGCGAGGAATGGGCCGGAGAGCGATCTTGGCTGCAGACGGATTGTACGCTTGGAATAGCTCCTTAAGCTGTACAAGGTATGATCAATAAAATACACTAGCAGACTTGTTAAACCGCTGGTAGAACATACCTTATCTTCGCTGAGGTCGTACGGCAGGTTGGCAACCATGACCTTGTTCTTCGACGGGATACCGTCCTCAGGTGGTCCACGCTGTCTAGGAGCTTGTTGACGAGGAGCACGGGGCTTGGAATCGGTAGTACCCTCGGCGGCTGGCGCTGCAGAAGTGGCTCCATTGGTGGTCTCCGTGAGGGGTGTAGCCTCGGTGGCTGGAGCTTCGGTAGTAGATTGGCGCTGAGAATATTTGTCAGGCAGACTGTCATGGCCCTCTGGGAACACAACTTACAGCACGACCTCCGCGACCCCCACGGCCTCCACGACCGCGTCCTCGACCACGGCCGCGACCCGAGTTCCGACGACGGCCTTCGCCACCGCTGACACCTTCCCCGCCACTAGCAGCGGCCTCTGCCTTCTCGGCGGCGGTCTCGGGCTTTCGAGCAAGCTGGACAGACACCTTCCGCTCTTGGACCTCCTTGCCAGAGAGCTCTGCAATGGCCTTCTGGGCATCTTCGGCAGAGGAGAGATCGACAAAGGCATAGCCTACGGGACGGGTGGTACGCGGGTTGAGAGGAATAGAGGTGGATTCACTACCAGCCACGTTAGCGACAAGCGATAGTAGAGAGGACAATCCACATACATTGAGTATCCCGTGAAGAACTCTTTCAAGTCCCCCTCAGTGGTCGCATATGCGAGATTTCCAATGTATAGACGACGACCCTCAGCAGCGCTGGCAATGACTGCTTCGTTCTCAGCAGCATTGATGGCTTCACCACCAGTGACATTGCTGGCACCAGCAGAAGCACCAGATGCAATATGCGTATTGGCGAGGGAGTCAGCAACGTTGTCGACTGCAGAAGACATAGTGGCGTATCGTGTTGGTTGATGTGAGATTGGCTCTGCGTATTTGTTTGTTTGTTGCTTTCGCAAAGGCTGGTATTGAAGCCTTTGTGGAAATGCTTGATTGAGGGGGTTGAAGGGTAGCTACGTGCCCTAGAGAAAGGTTTGAAAGCTGTAGGTTGGTTTGTTGACAAGTGACTTGAGTCTTGAATGGAAGTTGTGGAGGGAAGAAGCAGGAGGAAGGAGGCAGAGGTCGAGAAATTTAAATTATTCCGCACTAAGTAAGCGATGTCCGAATGCGGTCAAGTGCCATCAAGTGAATCCCTCCTTCCCTTAGCACTTCCCTCATCACTTCCAAATTCGTAGCATCTTCACAGGACTTCTCAGGTGCTGCACAAGGAATACGTGGAGAACAACAGGTGTCTATGATAGCCTTGACCATCGTTTCACAACATAAGAGGAAACTGTGAAGACGCATGATCCGTTTTAGAGAGGTAGCCGCGGTCTATAATGAATGGGAAATGAAAAGGAAATATCTATCTTGAGTATGTGCTCTAGCCGTCTCGAACGTGGAGCATCTGATTATCAGGATACCACTTATGGCAAATCTGTGTCAACGATGGAAAAAAGTGAACCCTTCTCGACCCAGTTGGGCCGAAGGCTTGCTCGTACAACCATCACCCCCTCGAGGATATTACTGAGCTCAAAAGTAATACACATTATTCACAAATGTCAGATGATAATATGGATATGGTATGTCCCAGAGTTTTTCTACTAGCTTGGACATCCGGTCGGTATCGTCCTTTAATCTCTACTGCAAATCTCATCTCAGTGTCTTGCTACATAGAGGGACTCTTATGTTGCATCCATTTCCATACTGTTTATTCCGAACCCTTATCATCACCTGTCTCATGCTTGTATATCTTCTGGTTGGGACGGCAAGCCATACTCGGCCTCGCTCAATCGCATGTTTCATACAGGGACAAGAGGCAGTGCATTATGTATTGATATGACAAGGGAGAACGTTTGGAAGACTTTACGATGGCTGGATGGTTTTTAAAAGTCCACAGTTATAAAGGTGCACCATCGAAGCGTTACCCTTGCTCAAACCCATCAGGAGGGCCTGGAGAAGGCGTCATATGCATGCACCTTAAGCGACCCCTAAGAAGTGCATCCTACCACTGGTTGGGATAAACAATGTGGCCACTGAGAGAACCTTCTTCTTCGGAGGCCGAATCATACCTGGTGTTCTACTTGGTCGTCGACAAGTGAGACTAGAACGAGCTTTTCTCCTTCAGGAGGCCTATGATCAAGTATCCTACATGTTGGAGAATCAGGGCATTCATCGATTACAAGACGATAACTGGATTCACGAGTGACGGTCAGAGGCAAACGGTCATAGAAAGTTCATGAAATTCAGGGATGCAAGTCAATTGCAGAATGACAGCAACAATACCTTATCTCAATCTCGATGCGATATCGCACGATGCTATAGAGAAAACCATGCTTTGGCCATTGGGTTTCTAAGAGCATGGCGGGCCCGTAGCGTCCCTAGACCACAAAGATCAACATGAACTTGTTAATACCACATTAGAAGGCAGCTGTTTCAGCTTCGAAACCTTTCATGGAGTACTAGGGTATTACATCTGCTTCTGACTCCATGTCAGTCTTAACCAGCGAGAAGGACTGCATTGATTAAGAGAGCAGAAAGAAGAAACGGTCAGCAGGATGGGAAGAAGAGAGATAGGAAGCTGCAACTGTATGGTTGTCCCCAGTTGTGCTATGTCACCAGGGTTCCGGATGAATATCCATGTTACACTACCATGTCTAAGTTTTAAAGCTGAAGCGTGCGTGATGGTGTTGATTCGATCATCTTCGTAAGGCACAGGCTATTGCGTGCGAATGCGGTTCACAATGCAATGAACTCTAGTTTGAATTAAATATGTGATGAGAACTCGTTTAGCACTCAGAAAACACATGTTGTTGAGCTAAAAGCTAGACAGGGCTGACATAGGGTTAGAGAGCAATGAATCTCGGAGAAGTCAACTTGCCTCTCGTTCGAACTTCATTATTCGCTTTGTGAATAGTCTCATGGATCCAACATTATGGCACAGGTCAGCTCTTGTTCTCTATGGGTCTGAGACGGGCAGTGCGTCTGATTATGCTAAAGAGATTGGCGGATTGACCGAACGTCTGCATTTCTCAACGCATGTCTCATCTCTAGATGCTGTGGAGCCAGTATGTCTAAATCACGTAGTTTCAAGTAATTGAAGGTGTCATGTTGAAAGTTGGGGATAGATCTCTCTCCACCGATATTCTCTGGTCGTAATCGTCATCTCCACCACAGGTCAAGGCGATCTCCCAACCAATGCCCGCCAATTTTGGAAAAACGTTCTTCGCCGCAAATTGCCACCAACCTACTTGAACGACGTTCAGTTCACGACATTCGGCCTGGGTGATAGCTCATATCCGAGGTCATAACCTCATTATGCCCTCAAGCACTCTTCATACTGATCCGATTGCAGATTCAATTGGGCTGCTCGAAAGTTACACAAACGGCTTGTCCAATTGGGCGCGAACGAGCTCTATCCTCGAGGAGAGGCCGACGACCAGCATGAAGAAGGGTAGATTCCATTCTCGCATTGATCAAGGTAGTAGAAGCTTACGGAGCCTACAGGTCTGACGCGTCCTTCGTTCCTTGGTCAAACGACTTCCGCCGACACATTCTCAAGTCCTTTCCCCTAGAGAATGGACTTAAGCCCATCCCAGATGAGGCTTTACTTGACCCCAAATGGACTCTTGAAACGGTAGAGCGCTACCAGACTATACCGAATGGATTGATATCTACGGAGGGTACCCCGCCAGTCGCCCAAGCCTCCACTTGTGCTGGGGTGGAGTGCTCTACAGATTCGCAAAGCGGGAATTCACCGCTTGGTGCTGGAAGGCGATTCGTGGCCACTTTAGATGAGAATGTGAGGGTCACAGCCGAGGCCCACTGGCAGGACGTACGTCGCCTGGTCTTCTCTACTCCAGTATCAACACCTTACGAACCAGGAGACGTCCTTACTATCTACCCCCGGAATGCCCCTGAAGATGTCGATCAGCTGCTTCGAGCAATGGATTGGAACCACGTCGCAGAGAGACCTGTGCGGCTTGTTCCGACAGCCTCGAATAGGCGTCGCAGTGGTTTCCAGTTCCAAGCTCTTCCAATCAGTTCCACTGCTTCAACAATGACATTTCGGAGCCTCCTGACCGACCATTTAGACCTCAGTGCAATTCCAAAGCGATCTTTCTTCTCCATCATAGCACACTTTGCCGAAGATCAATCGCAAAGGGAGCGGCTCCGTGAGTTCACCAAACCGGAGTACATCGACGAGCTGTACGACTACACTACCAGGCCTCGGCGCAGTATCCTCGAAGTATTGCAGGAATTTGGCACTGTTAAGATCCCCTGGCAATGGGCGGCGAACGTACTACCCGAACTTCGTGGACGTCAGTTCAGTATTGCAAGTGGCGGCAGGCTTAAGGCCGACTCAAATGGTAGTACCAGATTTGAGCTTCTGGCTGCGATCGTCAAGTATAAGACTGTGATCAAGAAAGTCAGACAGGGAGTGTGTACTCGATATCTGGCAAACTTACCGATAGGCTCACCGTTGGATGTCACGCTCCAAAAGGGTAGCTTAGGCATCACGGAAGCTCAGGCCAAGCGCCCAATCATCTTGGTCGGCCCTGGTACGGGGATCGCACCCATAAGGTCTCTCATTTGGGAACGCCTGCAGTGGGCGGACCCGTCGACCCAGCAGCAGTTGCAGATGAATGGCGATAATGTGGTCTACGACCAACGCAACCTAGGTGAAATGGTGTTGTTCTTCGGCTGCCGGAAGAGGGAAGTCGACTACTTTTACCGCAAAGAGTGGGAGCAGCTACAAAAGCAAATCCCTCTTAAAGTCTTTACGGCCTTCTCGCGGGATCAAAAGCACAAGATATATGTCCAAGACCTTATAAAAGAACAGTGTGAGCTTGTGTATCGCCTAATCTACGACAGCGGAGCTCTCGTGTACGTTTGCGGATCTTCAGGCACAATGCCGAAGGCCGTCCGAGTGGCCTTGACCGAAGCTTTCACAAAATGTGGCAACATGCATCAGGGAGAAGCTGAAGCTTATCTACAGGGAATGGAGAAGGAAGGAAGGTACAAGCAGGAGACTTGGTAAACCATATAGTGCAATCTCCAGCATTCAACCAGTTGGGTCCCAAAGGGAATAGGCTCAAACAATATCATACAGGAGCCGCCTGAATTTTCCGACCCAACCGCTGCCACAATCACAGATCTCGAACCTGTCTCCCAAGACCTCTTTCGGGTCAAGATCTCTCGAGGTCTCGATAAACGTGGTCTTCTGTTGCTCTGCAATGCTCGATGTGGCCCAGCGCAACACCTCTTCAATACTCATCTCCAACCGGGGCTGCATCTGTATGCCAAGTTGTTTGCACAATTTGCGCCTGGGCGCCCCTTCCACATCTGAGCTGTGAAACAGTACACTGTGCTCCTCTACGTGATTTGGCCACACCACTCGATCAAAGTATGCATTGGTCTTCCAGAACTCCTCTTCGGCGTGCTCGCCCTCATAATCTGGCTTTTCGGAGCGCCTCGCCCGGGCCATTTCTTTCGTGGTTCTTAAGAGGAGCTTAACATCAAGCAATTCCCTGATTCTGGGCTCGTGATATAGTAAGAATCCTTCCACGATACAAACAGGCTGTCCGTTCTCGAGACATCCGGACTTCGCCAACAGCTCCCTCGACTCATCAAGAATTTCCTCATCTACTAGCGTGCTGGCGTGATCTCGTTCATATGTCCCATTCTGATCAGTATGAAAGCCAGGAGGCATCTTTCCTTCACACTTCACAAACTCCATCACTCTAATCAAGGCTCCGAAGTTGATCGCATCTCGACAATCTGCATCCAGCTCGCCACTCTTTGACGGGACAAGGAACTGCTTTGGAATGAAGAAATCATCCTGATGAAGTACGAATCGTGGAGTTGCTGGCGGCAGGATCCAGGACAGCAGGTGGCTAAGCATGGTCTTTCCAGAGCTTGTACACCCCGAGATACCGATTAAGATGGCTGGGTGGCTGTGAGCGACCGGCATCGGCGGCACAATACTCAACGTTGTCAGGGCATCCTCCTTTGGCCCCAGAACGGATTTGTCTTGTGTTGGTGCAGGAACTTCAACTAATTCCTGATTTGGCGCATTCTTGATGGGCTCATCTTTGACGGGCCCATCCTGCGTCTGTACACCCTCTTTAGCTTGGTCCCCTTCTTGAGCCGGTGGCAACTCCGGTGGCAGTGGTATTTCCGATGGCGGCAATTCCGAAGGCGCTGCCTCATCCGGATAAGGCTTTCTGTCGATGCTCGAAGGTGCTTCTGCAACTAATGAGCGTCCCCTGGCCTCGCTCTTCGATGCAAACGTCGCCCGTGTAGGCACAGCAAGAGCAGTATGGAACAGATCGGCACTTTGCTCTCGGTGAAGGGGCGAAGGGATTGCGAGCGGCGACCTGGCTGGAGCTTTGGATCGCTTGCGCGGCGTGCCCATGACATCGTCGATGAAGTTGCTCATATTGGGTTGTAATTGTGTATGTGGCTTCGGCCGTTATGGGGATGATCGAGACTTAGGAAGTGCTCTTGATGCTGAAAGCTGCCCTTTTGAAAGACGTTCTGGAAGGGGACTCTGACACATCGATCGATTCGCATGGATTGATTTGTCAAGACTGTGAATGCAACTTCACTCACGTCCATGCTGGATCTCAAGCTATGACATCCTACTCCCATATGGCACTAATGGATGCTGAACTGCTGAGTCACTTGTGCTGATTTATAGGAAGAACAATCCTGATAAACGCATTACCTAAAGAAGGCTCCAACAGCAGTGGTAGTCATCAACATCTCTAAAGGCGGTCCACTCACCCCATCGACACAAGGTGGACTTTCTTGAAGTCTCTCATGTCTGTTCATTCCCTCCCATCTTCTATATCCCATGCCATAGCACAAATGCATGCTCTTCCCAAATCCAGCATGCCCCTCATAGCCACATCGTCCTTCTCCTACTGCTTCCCCACCAGACTCCAGCTGAAGCCAATCGTCACCAATGAAGAAACGCTCTTCCACAGTCCGCCTCCTTCACACTAAGTCTGTCTCAACCACCCACCTCCCATCCTTTCACCACCACCTCCTTTACAACGTCCGCATCGCAAGCCCCTCCACCAACCCCTCCCTCCCCCCCCCCCTCCCAAAACCCAGCAACCCACCCTCTCCACCCTCCAACCCCCTCCCAAAGGGGCTGAGGGGTGGGATGAGGGATGAGGGATGAGGGATGAGGGATGAGGGATGAGGGAAGGGAGGGTTTGCGCTGGAGTTTTTGGTTTTGGCAGGTGGAGAGAGGGGCTTGTATAAGCTGGCTTTGGGGTTGGGGGTGTAGATCACGAACGTGTAGCATGACGCTCGAGTTTGGAGGGTAAAGCTTTGTAGAACATTCTCCTGTGCCCGCTGCTCTAGCGAATTATCTATCAAACAGGTGAAAGCCGGGTAGAAAACCACATGATCGAACCGAAGTACAAGCAAGATGCCAAACACCTCGTTCCACAACCTGGTGTACGAGTAGTATGCAGCCAACACTCCACTCACATGCTCCTTTTCCCATGTAAATGCTTGAAATCCCGCCCTCATGTCTCCAGAACGCCCCGCTCAGCCAGATCGCCGTGGCCTCTTGTTGTCATCACGCCCGTCTTCACCTCCCCTGCCCCTCTTCCTGCCACTCCCGCCCCCATCCCTACGATCTCGGTCATCTCTCCTCTCCATCCCGTTCCTCCTCTCCCCACCCCAATTCTCCATATCTCTGCGGTCAGACTCCGCTCTCCGCTCCTCATCCACACGCGGCGGGCGTCTCAGATCGCGCTCCATAGGTGGAGGAGGAATCGGTGGCCGACCTCTATCTCTGAGGTCATTGCGTCGGGGCAGCCTATCGTCATCACGAGGTGGTATCGACGGAGGAGGTGGGCCAGTGTCGCGGCTGTGATTGCGGCTGCTGCGGTGATGGGTGGATCTACGCTCTTCGTTTCGTGCTTCATCTCTTGCGGCGATACTGCCTCTTGCGCCGTCTCGAGCAGCGTCCCGTGGGGGCTCCGTCATGTGCTCTCGAGGCCCACTTCGCCTCGCTCCTCTGCCGTGGTCAGCTTCAACTTCAGGATGTTGCTGTACTGATTGTGGTGGCGGCCTATTCGCAAAAAGATCTCCTCGGCTGGAGAAGTCTGGGGGTGGTGCAAGTGCAGCCGGTGTAGGTGGTCCGGATGCCGAAGGCGAGGATAGAGTGTTGTTGTTCGCTCGACCGCCACGGCCACGGATGCTAGCACCTTGACCAGATCGCTCTGGCGGATTAAAAGTACCGGCTTGTTGCAGGGCGTTCTGTATACCTGCAAGCATGCGCTTGTCGCCTCGACGGTTGTCATTCCCGAATGATGGACCAGTTGGGGCACCTCGAGGTGATGGCGAAGGTCCAAGCGGGCTCTGCATATGACCGCCCGGACTTGGCATCTGCGCATGGGGTCGCTGTCCTGGGCTGGGAGGGACAGACACAGGTGGTAAAGGCTCGCACGGCGGCCTTGTCATGTTGGTCGAGCTCGAAGATGCATTGACAGGAGCAACCCCGGCTCCTTGTATTGCCCTCAATCGATCAGGGTGAACGCCTGCAGTGTCTGGACTTCCGGCTACAGGTGTTGGAGGCGCAGACTGCACAGAGTCAGGCTGGGGCAAGGGTGGTGCAGCCATTGGTGGCCCTCGTGCCGAAGGTCCAGTAGGTGTATGCTTCTCCTGGGAAGCCATGGAACCATTCTGCGAACCAGAGTGGAATTGCGTCTGTGGAATAATCACTGGCTGGGGCGCGCTGACGTTCCGACCAATTGCTCGAGGAGGTGGCGCAGTGTTACCATTTGGTAGCCGTGGTCCCAAAGGTATCTCTGGTCCTGCATTCAGTCTACCATACTGCGACTCATGCTGGCGGTTGTTGTGACTCATACTCTGATCCCTCCTATATGGATCAGTCGCTGGCGAGGGGGTGAACGCATTCCTAGTTGATTCTCGGAATCGATCTTGTGGACTGCCTTGGCTTCCAGGCATGGGACGATCGGTTCGGGGACCTGTAGGGGCCTGGTTGTCTTCATACCGTGGAAGTCGACCGTTCACACTGTTCTCTTGGGTCTGGCGCGCGTTATTTGGAGGACGATCATCTCGACGTGGTTCGAACCGTTGGTGTTGCCGATCATCATGACGAGTAGGCGATCCAGGGCGAGATAATCTATCTGCAGTCGGGTGGCCTTCATACCTTCGGCTTTCCTGGCGTCGTTCATGTTGCTGGTCGAAGGACGGTCGATCCGCACTGTGAATGAGAGCAGCTCGGTCAGGATGTTGAGCAATGGTAGACCTCGGAGGAGCCATTATTCCTTCACGATTCGTCTGCCCTTGTGGCTCGAAAGTCCTCGAGTTGAGGTTCGTCTCAGCGCCTGCTCTGTCTCTCTGTTGTCTATCCATCCTCTCAGCTCTTTGAGGTTGACGTGTGTCTCGAGGTTGCGAGGCCCCATTCTGCCATTCTTCCGCGATGGGACGCCCTGATAGGCCCCTGTCACCTCCCCAGCCCGTTTGGGCAGGCTCACGCTCCGGGTTCTGAAGTCGCTCGGGTCGCTCATAGCTTCTTTGTTGCGAGGGAGAGAATTGGCGGTCAGGAGCTCTCTCATGCATGTTATCTCTGGATCCGTCCATGCCTCCCCTTTCTGCGTACCGCCTGTCTTTGCTATGGTCGTGAGACATACGTTCCTTGTCTGCGACACGATGCTCGCTGGCTCTTGAATGGGGAATCTCTGGTCTGTTAGGCAGTCCGTGCTGTACACGACCATTCACGCCACTACTCGAAGTACTTCTTGGAGCCTCTGGTCTCGGAGGAATTGGGGACGAAGTCCTTGCAACGACCGATGTGGCTATCGTGTCATGTAGCTGTGACTTCGTTTGCATCGCAGCTGCTGGTGTTGGAACCCTATCAGACTCTCCCGGCACTGGCTTTGGCGTCTGCGATCTTTGATTAGGCCCGAGCGTAATATCAATCTCCAGCGCCTTCGCTGGCACCGCTGGTGGAGGTGTTGGGACATCCTTCCCATCCACTATCTTGACACCATCTGCTGCGGGTTTATCCGCCTTCGCTGTGACGTCTGCCATCTTGGCATCCTCAATCTCGCCATCCTCTGCGTCAGGTTGAGCTTTGCCGGCGATTCGCTTCATAAGTTCTGCAGATCCGTCGGTGCTGGTGACAGAATTATTAGCACTTCCACCTACTCAGCTCTGGGTTTCTCTACGTACCTGGAGCTTCCAGTGGGTCGAAAATCCGCTGCTCTAGGATTAAGGTCTTTAGCCGCCGAGCTACCAGGGTGAGTTGTACCTGACTTTGGCGAAGTCGATCGTTGTCCATTCGAACCGTTTGCCTTCCCAGCGACCTTTAGTGTACCCACTGTGCCAAAGGCGTTCTGTAGTATCCAGTCTTTCTCCCGGCGCTTGAGGTTACCGAGTAACGAAGTGGCCGCAATTTTGAGATCCTCCCTTGGCTCATCCTTACTGAGGCTAGTGATGAAAGTAACAAGCTTATCGCCCATCCAATCAATGGCGGGAAATGTTTGATGAACAGCCTTCTGAACATTTATCGCATTGCGGATATGCATGTACTCGCCACCAGTAAAACAGGTCTTGAGAGCGATGAATAATTGTCTGTGCCACTTGAACAAAAGTGATCGAAACCCTTCGTACGGTAGAAATCCGAGCGTCTCGTTCTCTTGCTTGTGGACAAATCCGGGAAGATCTTTCTTTGGCCCATAAGCTTCCTTCTCGAAGGTTGCTTTATCTACGTGCCAGCGATTGAGGTCGCGCAGAATTTCACTCAAAAACCGACCAAGATGCTCGGCCTCCTTAGCTGTGCACAAGAACAATATTGATGTAAGGCGCTTCTCCCCGAAGATTTGGTCCAAGAAGCCCATGCTCCAGAAATTCGTTGCACCAGAGGAATGAAGGAATTTGAACATCTTGAATGAATACATTGCGTCGATAGGCGAGAGAAGGATGCGCGGAAGGAAGCATTGCTCCAGGAGCGCTGCGTTGAGAGCGTTCTTTTTGAGGGAGAGTCCTGCGAACCATAGATCTTTCTCTTCCGACAACCGTGTTCTCGTCAAACTATAAGCTTGGATCTGGCTTTTGAACTCCGCACGAAGGCGATCCTGTAAATCGCCTAAAGCTTTCTTCTCTCGATCTTTCCTCTGAGTGCCAAGAACACTGAGATCTGATCTATCGCTGTTGATCGCTGCGACCTTCTTCTTCTGCCGGTTTATTTCTTCGTCGTAGCTGTTCGAAGGCACTAACATATCGCCTAAAGATAAGCTCCAGAATGTGACAAAGAAAGGTCGACTCAGGACTCCCCAAGTCTCATCTGGAAGAGCAGATGCTACGTTGTCCATGACATCCTCCAGCACAGGATGCCAATGCGGTTTCATTAGTGCTGCTGGGGAAGCAGGAGGATCTATTGGTGCTGCATCCTTCGCGCCCGCATGGACCACGTCGACATCCATCGCCTCCACGCCGTCAGGCTCGACCTGCAGGCTCGCCACTTGATCAGCTGGATCACTTTCGATGGTCGTTGTTTCCGTCTCGAGCTTGGTTTCCCCGTTCGATCCTTGCATGTCTACTTTCACAGCCCCGTCCGCCGGCTCCTGCAATGGAGATTTCTTATGCTCAGAAGGCACTTTCGGCACGTTCGCGTCGTGTGCCGATATTGCCGCGGCTATGCTGGGTCGAGCAATCGCAAAGGCAACATTGGGCTCAATACCGAATTCGATGATCAGCCGAGAAACGTTAGGTACAAGCTCATCGAATTCTTGAACGGTAAGATTGGACCTCAGCAGATCTAGGTATTGAACAAAAACACGATGAAGCTCGTCGAATAAATTTCCCAGCAGTTTCAAGTGCGCATTACGTTCCGGAACCATGTATACGCAGGTTTGGCGTTCCTGTGCAATCAAGATCAGGAGTTGGCCAGCCAATCGCGGTCGGGTCAGAAATTGAAGGAGTCGTTTCGCAGTCGTCTTCGATTCATGCCGTCGGTCCAATAGCTGAAGCATTGTCTGAGCTTGCAGAAGCTCCCCGCCCGCCATTGCTAGAACCTGAGCTTCGTTGAAATTAGTATCTGATACAATGCCAGCCATTGAACCAATTATCTGCTCCAACACAATAAGATCCGTAGGATTGCTCTGGCGAAGCTGCTCGGCCACATATTGCAGAATTGGAGTAGCACTCATCACAGAATACCGTCTGAACACTTTTCCGGCGAAAAGGGATAGTGCTGAAAGCCACCGGCTTGTTAGCATGCCGTCTTGTTGGACCCGCATTCTTCCAGGACCTCCCAAAGAACTTAGGATTGACCACGTGAGCACATCATAGCTCAGGTATGTAAAATACCGTGCGCATTCAACGACAGTCTCGACCAGATTATCATATGACTCGATCTGCGCTATAGCAACCTGGAAGACAATACCAGGTGAAGAATAAGCGACTCGCGCAAGCGAGCGCGCCATTGGCTTCACGTTTGTCTTGCTTATTCGTTTGAGGATGTCCTTGGTTTCAGATTTGACCTGTTCGAACGCCGTTTGAATATCTGGAAGCCGCGAGGTGGGTCCTTGATACCACTCTGCATAGATAGAATAGCGTATCATTGTAGGGAAATTTTTGATAAGTAGCTCGAACACTTCGTTGACGACTCCTGGCAGACACTTCGTAAGGCTCAGCGCCGGCACAATGAGCCGCTTCGATAGATCGACCCACCGGGCCTTGTTGGCTTCAGAAGGATCAGTAGACAAAGAGTGATTGCCAATGCGCGCAAGCTTGAGGAGCAATCCAGGATCGTGTCCGATCTTCACTCCAGAGCAGTTTAAGAATGTAGCGCAAAGGGTAAAAACATCGTCAACGGACTGACAGATTGGTACATTATCGGCCCAGTCATCCCAGTAGAATCGGTAGTCTATCCCTTCATTGGTGTCGTCTTTATCCAATTGAGCCCAGCGTAACACCTTTCGCGGTGGAGCATCTGCGAGCTTGAGGTATCCTTTGGCAACACCCGTTTGGTCTGAATCTGGCTCTTTCCGTGGCTCTCTAAGATCTATATGTTCACGCAATGGGCGCACAGGAGCATATACTTTGCTCAGAATGTGATGCAGGATGCGGTGTATGTGTTCGGGCAGCTCTGGAAATGCGTCCGGAATCCATGGAAAGCGGCCGAGTATGTAAAGCGCTTCAGGGAGGGCGCCGATACAGAGAAGGCTTTTCAGCAATTGAACTTTCTGATCCGAAGGCTCGGGTAGTTGTTCTTTGTCCTCCACGTCGGCGGTTGGTCCCGCCTTTTCGGTCGCAGCATCAGCCTTTGCAGGGCTGTCGCGAGATGATTCAGCTTCTCGCAGTCTATCAGATTCACGTAATCGTGTGGGTGGTGGCATGTCATCTGGTAAAGCTCCAGCAGATGTGAGAGCGTTCGGCGCACCGCCTCCTGGCCGATTTAACTTCTCCTTTTCGGCCCTCTCTCTCATCTTCTCCTCCTTTACGGCCTCCATAGCTTCGTCTGCTGGCCACAAGTGAGAATACAGATCCCGCAATGAGATAAATCCGATTTTTATGAGCAATGCCGCAAGGTAAATGAGGTTGACTGGTAATACATCGGTAGAACTCCGCGCTGCAGAGCTGTAGAAGCGTAATTTGAATCCCAGGATCTGAGCGGCCACTTTGTTGCCCCGAGGGGGTAGAGTACCCGTTGCTTTCATCCAATTTCTGTCTTGATCTTGTTCTGAGGGGCTGCCTTCGGTACCGTTGTCGATAGCGGCCTGCAGCTTACTTGCTTCAACTCCCCTGTCGCCAAGTTCGAAGAAGGCTGCTATGCCCTTTTGCTTCGCTATCAACCAGAAGGCTTTATCGCGTTCGTCTCGTGCTGTAGCCAAGTCTGCCTCTTCCTCGCAAGCTGACGCTGAATGTATAAGACTGCCGGGCAGCGCCCATTTTGGTACACTTCCAGACACCCCATTCTTATGCGCAATTTCTTGAGGCCACCACGAGCTCACTCTTAGATATTTGACAAAGAACCGATAATGCTTAACAAGAACAGCCGCAAAAACGTCCAGGGTAACGTCGAGTACCCTACCTACGTCCAAGTCGAAAGCTCCTATCATGCCTTTAACCCGCTCAAATGTTTCCTCGACGGCTGTACTAGATGGGCTCTCGTTGCTGCTCGTTGTGAATAGCTCCGTGATCAATTTTGAATAGCCTTCAGTTTCCTCGCGGAGAAGATTGTAGTTGGATTGGCGGTACAGTAAGTTGGTTTGTTGACGGATACCGACACGGACAAAAGTGCTGCGGATCATGCCCAGGCTTTCCAGTAGGGAGCTGTCTAATCGGTGCCGCATGAGTAAAGGAGATATACCTGTCGCTTTAAGTAAAGGTGACCATCGTGGCCCAATATCAGACGTTTCAGCCACGATGGACAAGCAGTCTAAGAACAGTGAACTAGCATCAAGATCCGAAGGAGACCTTTCCGACTTCGTGATCGAATTCGTAGCAATCTCGGACCCAATGATGTCCTTGATCGTGTCGCCAGCTTCCAAAGGCTCCAAGCGGCCTCCGACACCCGATCGTACCACCTCCTGGAAGAGCGAACCGAGGACAAGAAAGTCTTCGTCATGCTGAGATTTGACGGCAAGGCCTATTATGTCCTTTCTCCCTCCTTGTGCCCATTGGCTCAGCCTCTCGTCTGTCAAGTATTCGTACATGTATAGCACAGCTGGTGGCTGCTGTGGATCTGAGGTTTGGGTCGTAGCTGTATTGGATGATGATGCCGGTTGAGGTGCCAGTGCTTGTTCAGGTTCCTTGCGTGACAGAGTCGGTGTGGAAGGACGGGATTGAGCCTTGCCCGCAACAGGAGTACGTGATGTGACTGGCACTGCATTGGGACTGTTGATGGGGCTGCGTTGAGACCCGCTACCTCGGTTACCGCGGCTCGCTCGCCTACGACCTCCTCCGCGTTGCTCATACTGTTCTCTACCATAGCTCTGCTGATATTGTCCCTGACCTGAGTTCTGGTGTTGGGCGAGGCTTAGGTTGCCAGGACGGTGGGGTGAGGGTCGAGATCCGTCATGGCCACTGTCCTGTGAGAATGTTCTATCACCCCTCTTCCTCTTCCCTGTACCTCCCGGGGGCATGGTGCTGCAGCCACGGGGGGCCGGAATTGACTCAAGAATACTGTCTTCCCGGCATCAGCTTTGATTTTGCAAGCTCTTATTCTGATCGCCAAAGTACACTTTCTCGCACGGCGGGATATTCGTGACTTCTATGGGGTGTTGCGGTGAGACCCAGATGCGCGTCAGACTAAATGGAAGCGTGAAAAGATGTAAGGTTGTAGGTAGAATTGTGGGATTAGGATGTCTCCATCGGTGACAATGGGGTTTGAGAATCACGGGCCGTATCGGGTTAGCGCCAATGAAACGTGAATCGCTTCACACACTCTCCAAGCAACAATTCCTATAATGGTTGACAACAGATTTGATAATGTGTGTGCAGAAACATTCCAGTCTACGGAGAACATCTCACTCGACACATCCACTGGTGACCGAACTCAACACCACAAAAATGATCCCTTGAACACAAACAATGCTGACATTGGCCGCACCCAAGGTTCCGGCGTTCTCCAAAATACCAACAAGCTGACAAAGTACTCCCAGGATAAATCAAGATCGTAAGCATTCCGATTGCAAAGCGGATCCAACTGGTTGAGGCTGCCTGCCTAAGTGCAGAGAAGAGGTCATCGCTAGCTGTATTACGGAGTCGGGCCTGCATTTACGAAAAGGCAACACTACAAAGATGGGACCTTCCCATCCATCCTTTTCACGAACATATCTCCTTCTAGCAAAAAAAACCCTCGCAGGATCTAAGGACATTGATGATGGCTCCTAAAGTCTTCATGTATGTTAGGCATAATAGAGCTGAGAAGCAATTGACGTCTCACCAGCACCGGTGCTACCGGATACATTGGTGGGGATGCTCTCTACCATCTCACGGAGGCCCATCCAGACTACGACATCATCTGGCTTGTGCGCGATAGCGAGAAGGGTTCCCAGGTGGCCAGTCAATATTTAAATGTACGCTTGGTATACGGAACTCTGGACAGCGACGATCTATTGGAGGATGAGGCCAAGAAAGCCGACGTTGTTCTGAGTATGTGGCCGCCCCATATGCGCAAGGTGTCGAGAGCTGATGAATTGTGGCCACTAGACTGTGCCAACGCCGATCACGAAGGTGCCGTGAAAGCAATTTTCCGAGGGCTCTCCTCCCACAGCGCAGCCCAGTCGGGCTACATTATCCATACTTCTGGCACCGGTATTCTCTGTTGGGCAGACCTGGAGCGCGAGACATTCGGTGAAGCCGCTACTATGATATACGATGATTGGGATGGCGTGCAGGAGCTCACATCCCTACCCGACATGGCCCCACATCGCAATGTCGAAAAGGTCGTTCTCACCGCAGGCACCGAGAACATAGATGTGCTACGGACGGCAATAGTCTGCCCGCCATGCATTTATGGAAAAGGCAGAGGGCCGGGGAATCAACGTAGCATGCAGATGCCCGATCTAGCAAAGTGCATACTTCAGGGAAAGAAAGGTTTTCAAGTAGGCTCAGGTAAAAGTTCGTGTGAGTCAGCTCTCTTCTATGATACCAAGCATTCCATGGAGTCGAGGCGCTCACCTTTCAACGGTTGCTCCTCGCTTCAAGTGCCCCATCATCACTAATGTCCACGTACGGCATATTTTCGATTAGCAAGTGTCACCACTTGATTGTTCAGCCTGTTTTTCAATAGACTTCCTCCAGTAAATTAGTCCATCGCCAGATCCTCAGATAGTGTCATCTAAGTCTACAAGATGTACCGAGGACCGTGCACAACTTCATATTGTGGAAATAAATGCCCAGATCCACGCTTGATGTACTAATCCGTGTTCTCCAGGGAACAATGTGCACGTCAACGATCTTAGCGATTGCTATCTGAAGCTCATCGAAGCCGCTGTCGCAGGAGGTGGAAAAGCCACTTGGGGCAAGGAAGGATACTATCTCACAGAGAATGGCACCCTCATCTGGGGCGATATGTCTAAGGTGGTTGCGGTCGAGGCTCACAAGCAGGGCTTGATACCCACAGACAAAGTCGTCAGCGTGTCAAATGAAGAGGTTGATCGGCTAAGGAATCATGGTTCTCTTCTTTGGGGTGCAAACTCCAGAGGTACCGCCCTTCGAGCTCGCAAGCTTTTGGGATGGTCTCCAAGAGGGAAAAGGGTTGAGGCTGAGACTCCACAGCTCGTACAGGAGGAAGCCAGGAATTTAGGACTGATTATTGGACATGCTGCTCAAGTGACAGGGTGAAGGAGTTCGCTGCTGGCGCACTGCAAGCTGCAGGTTCAGTGCTGTCCTATGAAGCTGGTGTGCCAGCTTAAGCATCTCCAACGTGCATACGATACTGCAGAAACTTACCGTTAGCTGTATTTACTATCCACCTCACTTTCTCTCAAGAATTACAACATCTCAGCCCATCCAGACCACCTACCATGTACTCAATAGAAGCAAGCGGCCGAAGCGTCTTGGAAAGAGGGCAGGGTGTTTGCCAATGGACAACATAATGCGAGTGGCCGGTAAATGAGGCTGATCTGGGGAAAGCTCATCACTTTGACCAACGGAATACCGAGATGGCCCTGGTCTTTCCACCGTGGCAAGGCCAGTGACTTTACGACATACTATGACAGCAATGAGTCATCGATGCCATAGCTTCTCATCTCATTTACTTTGGCTTGTGGTCTACCATATAGCAGCTGTAAAGTTTCTCACTCAAGCTGGGTCTTGCAGTCACGGTACACTTGTCTATCACAATGGAATTCAACACATATAGACTCATTGAGGTTAGCTCGTCTGTCACTAAGTGTTCATTCCCCGGCGCTTGATTAATGCGTCATTTTTCTTTGCCGCGGTTGACTCAGATCATGGGCCTACTTTCCGAGGTTGCACAAACTTCACTTACATCATTAACGATGGCCAGGCATAATCTTTGACAGTTAGTTAAACGCAGAGGTCGTGGATCAGGGGGATCCCCAGCTTGGATGATCGAAAAACAATGGCTTTCACTGAACCTGAAGGCACCAGCAGAGATCACGCAGAGAGAGGTGATAAAGCCATCACACACGATGCTCCAACAGTCCTTCAACCATCACCCAGCGACTATGAAAAATCGAGGCCAATGAAACACTTGACCTGCTTTTTCTGGTTCCACTACAAATGCAAGTACTCAGAGCCGAACTGCCTCTACGCCCACTGGGAGACTGGACACATCGCAAGTGCACCCTGCCAAGTCGAGCCAGGTACGTTTGATCATTCCTGGAAATTGTGTGAGCCAGGACTCTAATCTATAGGCATATGTTTAGGCCATTCCATCGCCGGTGGTAATCTCCAGAACTACTTAAACCACCAGCAAGCGGTCTTCAAAGACCATCGAAGTGCCCAAGGCCTCGATCAAGAAAGTAGAGGAGACCCTGTACCCTCGCGTCGGAGATCAACGCTCGACCCAATTATCCAGCAGCAAATCGACCACATCACGGCCAAGGTGCAGAAGCAGCATTTCCTGGAGCCCTACACCATGTTCACTTACCAGAACCAGCATAACCCAATGTTCGCGGACTTTATCAACTCCACCACTCCAGAAGAGGTTTGGAACGCGAGACCATGGGGAGCTCTGGGATCTCAGGTCGACATGAGTCCGTATCCTAGTGCAGTCATGCCTTTCTCTCCAGAACAAGCATCTCCAGGCATATTCTCTCCCACACCTCAGCAGACCATCCATGCTCAGCCTGTTTCGTACTCCCTGCCCGCTCCGCCAGCATCCATCTATGCGGTCAATCATGACGATCGCGAGCAGAAACACCAAGAACTCCATCCCAAACTCGATGATGCTCAAGCTGAGATCGAGCGGCTCCGCAAAGCCAACAGCACCCTTGTCAAAGCCCTCATCGGTACGGTCTGCGTTTCCGAGCTCAATGCTACCGACATGAAGAAATCCTGCCAAATGGAGGGCCTCAAGCTCGCAATCTTGGCCAAACGCTTATCGAAACTGGATCAGAGAAGGAACACTCGTGACGTGGTGGATGCTCGGGACGTGGCTCTGGCAGTTGCCAATGCCGCAGCGAATAATTTCGACAAATCCGCGCTGCACTTGCAAGAACTTGTACATGCGAAGTCTCTCGTCCATGAAGCGATTGCGGAGTCGGGGAACGAAGAAGCACTGGCACTGTGGGCCACTCGAAAGGGAACTTGGCCGTTCGACGATCGGTTCTGGCGAAGGTGAGGACAATGAGCTGCTACCAAAAGGGCGGGACTCTGCGATGATGGCGCATCGGGAATATCATACGGCGGCAGGAGATCGATGATAATGGTCTCTTTGTTTATAAGGGCGTGGTGCAGAGATATCCTGGATTTCTTAGCAGGATTCTTCTTTTCCTTTCATATATTTACGATGAACTTCACAGACTACCATAGCTAGGCAATGCTATAATGCTCCTAGCTCCTTAAGCTTCGAGATCATACCATCCACATCTTCCACCTTTCCACCTCCTTTCCTTGGTGGTGGTTCTGTAGTCCCACAGTCAGCGCCCTTTTACAAAAATTCTCGTTTCCCACCACAATCCGCTCTCCCAGATTCCCAACCCCGGCTCAGCACCCTTACCAAAGACCCGCCCAAGAAACCAGATAGAACGAAGAGACGTACCTTCCACCCGCACAGTCTTCAACCTCCTCCTCCTATCAACCCCCATGTCCTCGAGCGTCCTCTTCCTAATCTCCTTCTTCTTCGCCTTCATAATATTCGGCAAACTCGCATACCTCGGCTCATTCAGCCTCAGATCCGTCGTTATCACCATAGGCAACACCCCTCTCAACGTCTCCACCCCACCATCCACCTCCCTTATAACCTCCACCCTCCCCCCATCCTGAAAGCTAATCTTGCTCGCCTGCGTCGCCTGCCCCCACCCCAGCAGCCCCGCCAGCATCTGCCCCGTCTGGTTGCTATCATCATCAATCGACTGCTTCCCCAATATCACAAGGTTGATATCCTCCTCCGCCACCACCTTCTGCAGCACCTTCGCGACGCCCAGCGGCTCGAGTTCGCCTTGCGAAGCGGCTTCCGAGGCGGGGATCTCGATGTGGATGCTCCGGTCGGCGCCCATGGCCATGACGGTGCGCAGGACGTCGACGCATTTGGGGGGGCCGATGCTGAGGGCGAGTATTGAGGAGACGGGCGGGGAAGAGGCTTCGCGCAGGCGGACGGCGGCTTCGATGGAGAGCTCGTCGAAGGGGTTGAGGGAGTGTTTGACGTTGGTGGTTTCGATGGCGGTGCGGGAGGCGTTGACGCGGGGTTTGACCTGGAGAGTAGGGAAGGGGGGTTACTTGGGGGAGTTGAGGGGGGGGAGGAGAGGGAAGGGAGGGGGGAGGGTACGGCGTAGTCGATGACACGTTTGACGGGGACGAGGATCTTGAGAGCGGTGGACATGGCGAGGGTGGCAGATGGGAGGAATGAGAGAAATTCGAGCACCACTGACGCTGTGTGGTGGAATAAAGTACAAGTAGGTACCTCGGCTTGACGTCGAAACAGCAGCTCGCTAGGGCCAAGCTAGGGCTGATATAGAGCTTTTTCACTAGATTTTCTGTTTTCATCTCATTCAACCTGCAGATTCGGACGTCGTTTACAAAGCTATGGAGCTTGCCGAGAGTGTTTGATGACAAGACTGCATCGATTGATCGGAACAATGCGTCAGTGTTCCCTCGTGCAATCCGTGCGGCGCCCTGTTCTCCGGCCGATGACGGTGGACTAGTGATCGGTTGGTCTGCCTTACAATCAAGCAGTACTGGCGGCTGAATCACTTCGCTATAGGCCCTTATCAGGCTCTTTCTATTCGTCATGATTGCCGCTAGTCGCTTTTTGCATATTGCTAAGTACAAGATGCTACTGAACTGGAGCAGTGAGACATGATCGAGCCTTGTTCTTAAGAAGGATTCTATCCCGCTGCGAGCCCCTTCTCCTCTTCGCTGTGCCTCTGTCGAGATCGATTTCTCAGCTTGTAAGATGATGCTCTACTCGTATGCGGCATCCACATCTATCGATGATGAGCCGCATCTTCCTCCTCATTCGATCAATATCCTCGGATAGCCGACCTGGTCGAGCAAAGAATGAGAGCCTTTAGGAACACGCTCGATGGCAAAGTGAAGGGTTGCCGAGTCTTTTGAATGGAGCTCGATCTTCTCTCGAACCCGCAAGTACGAGCCACACGGTGTCAGCATACACTGCACTATCTGGCCTGATGTTTCCACATAGGATCTGACATCGAGATCACTCTGAGACTCTAGCAACGTGATTGTAAGATGTATCATCAAAAGCAGTAGGTCATCCGAACGGACTGTTTCGAAGATCCTGGATGGTCTTGAGTTGTGCTCTTCCAGTAGGTTGGAAGCTTTGAATCTCGGAATGGACTGCCTGAAGAAACGGTAGAACGATGGTGGACTTTCTGTATCGTAACGTAACTCCTCTACTCCGTCGCCAACAACACCGATGTTGAGGTTCAATGACTTTAGAGCCGGAAACTCCTCTGAGTCAACAAGAACGGCCGTGATCAACCTGACAACATTCAAAGAGGACCCTACGTTGGCATGTTTGAAGGATATATGCCTCAGCATCCGATATGTTGGTAGATGCCAGGTTAATCGTGAATAGCTTCCCCGGACGTCAGGGTGATGGACGAACACGAATTCGTTCTCCTCCCAGAAAATCTTCCAGCCCTCTGTGCGATAAAGTCGGCAAGTAGCAAGCACTGAGAAGTTGATCTGATCTTGACCTAGGCTTGTATCTTCGCTAGAAGGTTCCTGCTGAAGCTCGAGGTTTCCAAAATTGATGAGTGGAACGTTTGATATCAAACATGCGCGCAGGATATGTAATTGAAGCTCCGTTGGGAATGAGGAGAGAGGGAAGGTAGGTGCTGACGCTTCTGTACTCGAAGATTCATGAGATAGGATATCTCGGTCGATGCTCGCCGAGCTTAGCAGAAGTGTATCTACCATGCTTGAAGTAGTCCCGGCGATCGATGTGATAATGCAGCTAACAATGCTAGTAAGGGCTCATGCGATTGGGGTTGCTGGATGTGATGGTTTCCGAAACGCTTGTCATGAGACGACTGACGGGAGGGGTGGCTTTTGGGACAAGGCGAGAGGCAGAAGTAGAATCGTCGAGTTGTGATGACGCTCTAGGAACGGACGGCACCTCGAGTGATAACAGTAAAGTTGAGGAAGAGTCGCAAGTGTTCATCAAAAGTCAACACATCGACCTTCATCAGTTGAGCAACTTTCTTGGACACTTGACCGGGTCCAACACGGGACGCACATCGGCAAGTACGACCATCCATCACATGTTCTTTTCTAGATATACACTGGAAATCGACGAGTCAGCATATGAAAACGAAAACCGGCCCAGGCAGTTCTTTACGAGTCCGTATCTGTTGTCAAGTTCGTCCTTCCATCCTCTAGCCCGGGCCGCGACGCTAACACACCAAAGCCCACGGCTCACAATTATCAACCAACCCAAGCCGCTGAGTCCGCAAAATGTGCACCTTTCACAAATTTCCCCGTGAGATTCGCGATATCATCTACCAATACAGCCTCAGCGTCCCTCACACTCTTATTCCGTACAACCCACCATACAATCATCAGCACCGAGCTGACAATCCTGCAATCGCACTTCTATCGGTCAACAAAGCAGTCCGCCAGGAAGCTCTGCCGATCTTGATCCGCTGCAACAGCTGGTTCATATCAGACCACTTGAACGAGATTGCTGCCAAGGATAACACAGGTAGCAGCGATTACCGCAGGGTCAGCACCCAACCATTGCCGAGAAATGCTCTGGAATCGACCATGTTCTACAAGTACCGAGACCTCTTCCGTTCTATAGAACTCGACTTCTCCAACCATCACTGGTTGATGTACGACTGCCCTTCCTTAAGATGGGCCCAGACGCTGGAACTTCATAATCAGGATGCCGCTCACATGGCTTACCTCGAAATCGCCGTTGCGAGATGGACGATCCAAAATCGAGTACTAGCCATGATGCCGAACCTGGAGGAGCTAGTGCTCGATATTCAGGACTGCTCTTGTCCCGGCTCTTGTTCCTCCGGTTGCTGTAGAATGCGGGTCTTACGGCTGATCTTCGAAGACATCATGAAGACGACTGTCGCCAAAGATGTCAGGGTGGTTCTGCGAGACCCGAAGACAGAGGCTGAAAAGGAATTAGTCAAGATGTGGCGGGATTGGGGCTTGAACGAGGGGGAGACGGGTTTGTTCTTCACCATTTCGTACGATGAGGATGACATCCATAACGATTTTGAGGGCGAGATGGAACCCTATTAGATGATAGAGGTGGTGATAGATCAACAGAGCTACGGAATAGCCAGAACCTCACGGCTCCGGCCTGATTGTGACATGCGAAGGACACTTGCATCTACACTAACGTGTCATCTCTAATCAACAAAGGGAGCCCCTGTTCTAACACTACCTTTACTGTTCCCACACCACTTGTATTATCTCAAAACCAGCAGAATGGCGATGAAGATGCGACGAAGTAGAGAAAACCTCTATCGAATCAGCGCGTCGATCCGACTCTCTCCCTGAGCGAAGATGGTTGAGAAACAGTTTCTCATACCTTTTTTACTGCATTTGCACCTCGAATCAAGCTCTTATCGGATGCTATTAGAGCGTGGTTGAGCACCTATAATTGCATGTTCTTGACTTCGACAATCCCGTTGAATTACTCGCAAACGCATGCTTTTCATCGTCTGAAATCATATGCTTTCTCTGTCTCCAAGGTCACGAAACATTTCGCTTCTCGTTCTCGCAGCTCACGTCAACAACGATCTCGAGAGAATCTTGTCGAAAATCCCAGCAGCGGTTGATTTCAAGACTGCAGCGAAGGCCATCAGTGTCTTCTTCAGCTTCTTGTTCTCAACCTCCCGATTGGCCTCGAACATGGAGTAGAAATTTATGGGCTCCAGGATAGAAACAAGTGGGTTGGGGCAACAGCAAAGTAGGGGCTCGCTCCCTTAACGAACACCTCGATTTCCGTCACTTTTGTTCGACTGATCCCCTGTTGGGCGGTGCTAAAAGTTAATGTCGGCTTTACTGCTAATCGTGGCTGCATGTAACTTTGTTTCACTAATTACGTTCATCGAACGTTCGTGAACATACTTGCTCCGTACTTCCAGAGCTCGGGATTTCCCCAACAGCACTTCTATGCAAACCCACCTATACACTAAAGAGGAAATCAAGTCACTTAGCCTTTGTGAGCATACTTCTCGCCGAAATGCCATGGGCCAATCTCCGAGGGCGAAAGGAACGACCGCCATCTTTGCCACCCTCCCTCGCGAGACTCAGAAACACAATCACTGCCTACCGTCTTTCAACAAAAGCATCTGCCAATACGTGCCAATTCTCTTTAGCGAAACTCGTTTTATCTACCAAGTAGGGCAACCGTACTCCCCAACACAGACAGTCCAACGGCCAGAGCAAGTCTCTATCTTCCACGCATACAGCCACCTATTCCGCTCCCAATTCATCGCTGTTCCTGAACATGACCGAAAGTAAAATATGCAAGTCATAGAGTCCCATTTCGCGTAGACCTGCCCAGAAAATCTGTTGAGCTACTCAGAATGTATTGGTCGAGGGCAATTATGGTGACGGACTGGGACTTCAAGAATTATTTTCTGGCTCCAATGCCGAGTCTGTGGGCCACATACATCCATCCACAACTCAGTTTCCGAAGCCTCGCTCCCAACAGAAACCTAAATCTGTAGTGAATCTTCGACACTGTGTCGGAGCCTCCGGAGTTGCAGGAAAAGGAAGTGGTTTTCTATCTGGGAACCGATGTAAAGGTCTGGGCCAGGGATGTGGTAGGATAGGAGATTAGATCATAAAGACGAAAAACGCTTTATTTTTGTTCCTTCAGTGTATTGTTTCGTATAGTGAAGGCTCAGCACGCGGAGTTGCCTATGGGAATAGTACATACGAGATGGATTCGACGATATCAGCAAGGGGGGCTGTTGAGTGCATCTTTCCACAACAGCATGTTCGTCAGCAGTCTTCCGTAATCTCTTGACGTCACTTGAGCCCGCCTTTTACATCAAGAATTTCTATTCTCAAATTCGTTTCCCCTAGACCTCTCCTTCACGAAAGCCTATCTCCATTAGTGACCATGTCTAGCTAAAAAACGCCATCATCCCTAGTCCTCGCCAGCTTGAAAATGGTGCTACGCCTTAGGAGGGGGTATCGACGCCGTCCATTGCCCCCTTGGTGCTGCGTCGAATGTTTAAGATGCGATGTCGGGAGTGCGATGGAGTTGGACCCTGACCCTTTTACGAATGCTGGAGGTTTCCTGCTCTTGAGGGGAGATTCGAAGAGGAAGGGGGAGTGGGTGGGAGGGGGAGGTGAGGATACGTTTGGGAAGGATGGCATCGTGAGGTAGTGAGCGCTGCTTGGTGGTGGGGAAGCGGTGATGAAAGGGTAGTGTGATAGAGCGGTGGGTGGGATGGGAAAAGGGGTTTTTATCTCATGTGTATAAAGGCATCTCTCCGCGATGGACTGTGGAAGTCAGCAAACATGAAGTGATAGCATGAAAGATGGCAAAAGATGATTGCGCCAATGTACTCGCTGCCATGCTCTAGAGTAGATATCTGGCGGGCAGAGCAGGTCTGACTTGTCTTCTAGAGCACGAGATCAATCCTCTCCCTTTCAAACGAAGATATTCCTCGATGACAAGAGCAGGCATCCAGTGTCAGTAGCTTCCATGACGGGCCGATGTCTCAAGTCCGACTTCAATGACGATTTACGCTTGACGGTCAGGGCTTCTACGAGTATGTGGGCTCTTCTGTAGTTGTATAAGAGTATTGGTTGTTCCTTGCACTTCTCGCAGTGGAAATATCGCAGAAAAAGCAGAATACTTCAAAGCTGTAGAAGTGCAGCGTACAGCCTTGATCAAAGAATCAAATGCCTGACATAGGATGCATCAAGGTCGCGATATGGCATGATTCATAAAGGTCTTTTGGGTAAGATATTACCGACGTACCATGAGGGCATTCATGTTGCACTTCGACAGGCTGGATGGAAGGCTTCGGAGGAATATCACGATGAGATCTTAGAACGTGCAAGCCCGTACGAATTTAGATGACGAGGATCCAGCCTAGTAGTAGCCATGATTGCTGTTTTAGAAGTTGTCTTGAAGAAGATAGATTACAGCTGATAGTATGAGCTTACAATACCATTGCGATGTGCCGCATGGCTGAAATGATATACGTAGAAACAAGAGCTGCTGTAAGATCAAAGGCAACTTTGAGCGCTAGATTGATGCTTGAGCAAGGGAACATGCAAGAGAAGCCGCCAGTATCGAAGCTGAGGGACCGTGAGCAAGACCTGATGTCCTGCTTAGCGTGTTCAAGCCTGTCTGGAGTAGAAATCTTGGGCTTGTTGCTTACTGCTTCTTTCGCCTCCTGTTCTTCGATTACCAGATCATGTGGCTGCTGATCGCCCCAATCTCACATTTTTCACTTTTCGGAGACGTTCGTATCTCTAAACGGGCTTCATACAGCAGCCTTTGCGAAAGTGCACGCTCCCTCAGTCCTTCTTGCCAACTTACAGCCAACTTTTGTTCTTCATCTGTTCGGATACCTTTGAATTCGAAGCTTGGGATTTTCAGCCCGTTCTCCAATCTGAATTTTACCATGGTGTCGTTGAAAAACTTGTCTCCTCCGAATAAGCGCTCGAGCATTTCGACCCGGCAGCATCCGAAAGAGCAGTACGTATTCGTGATGTCAATCAGGAGTGACGTGACGTTAGGTGTCCAGACAAAGTAGTATTGCTTTTCAAGCCAGCGCTTAAACAAGTAATCGCTGCTGTCATCATGAAGGACTTGTATGCGCTCAACTGCGCTGTAAGAGCCTTGAGGAGTGTGTACTCTGTTCACAATTTCAGTGCGATCTGTTGCTTGAAAGTTGAAATCAAGAGTAACTCTGCGGAGTAGCTGACGAAAATGGCCGAAAAGTGTATCGATCATTCCTCTTGATGGTCTTGATCGACCGTCTCGCTCATAGTCAGATTCGGTCTCTCCGTCACGCCTATAGCGAAAGGTAAGTCTCTTAGGTTCTGAAGTGAAACGCCAGGTGTTTTTGCCAAATAACACAGGTAAAGTCTCATATCGAATCTGTTTGTTGGTCGCGAGAAGGGCAACTGTAGGAGGCGGACCTCCGTAGTCGTTATCGACTGTGTAGTGTTCCTTATATGGTGCGAGGACCCCATCAACACACAAGACGAGTTCGTAGACCATATCCCGAACCTCGCGTGGGAAACCCATGAAGTCTACCGTGACACTGCTCGATCTGGGAGAGTCGGGGAATGAGCTAGATTGTGACCACAAAAAGAGGGGATTGCTATAGGTCGACCCTGGACTGGAGGCTTGGGAGGACATGATGTGAAGGGTGTCAGATAGCTTCGTGGATTGCAGACTAGGAAAGATGCGGGAACTGGATGGTAGTCCCTCAGCTACCGTCCATGAAGCAGTTGAGTGTGCTGACTTACAAATATAAGGCTTCTTCGGGGCGTAATAATCTTGTGGTCACGACATCGCGCCGACGCTAGCCAGGCCTGAGGACTGCTTTACGCTTCATTAGCTACTGTTACCGCCAGCGTCGCAGAAATCCATGAGAAGAGGGGGAGACTTCACGTACAGTGATCCGGTGCCTTCGACTACCTCAATGATGGCGGCGGCTGAGCATCGATTACAGTAGGCGGCAAGGATAGTGTGCCTGAGAGCAGGAAGTATCTGGATGATCTGGCCGACAGGACCAAAGCCTGTCCACATCTACGTGTCGAGAGTATTGCAATGTGCGGCGAGAGTGCTGGACTGAGAAAATGACTAAAGCAGATCGATGGTGGATATTCTACTAGCGCCGGATTGTACCCGTGCTTTCTCCTGATACTACAAGCTTATGCTAGCACAATGCACGCTATCATAGAAATACATAGATCACGCACGCAAAACTATGGATGCTATGAGAACTCGTGTTTCCCACCATGCAAGCTCGGCGCCGTCGTCTCAACCGGCGTGCTTGGAATCGAATGAAACTCCTCGCTAGCATCATTCGTTATCTCATGATCATGTTTACTCGTTGCTTCATAAGCTTCGTTATCCTGCATGGTGATGGATGTTCCATTGGAGAAAGTGCCTGTCTCTTTCGAATGAGCAGAGCCACTCATGGACACCTCATCGAAACCATCCCTGCTGGCGCTAGGCGAAGGGTGATTGTTCGGAGTATTTTGCTGGGTGGAGGGAGAGAGGTGGATGTTCTGTAATCCGTTTTCGACACTCTTATGGCGTGGCGTGATATCGTTGTTGTTAATCTTGACATCATGAAATTGCTTGCATGAATCTTTGAGTGGCAAAGAATTTTGGACGCTGCTGCCTTGGTCTATTCGCCCTGCAGATGTCGGGCTCTTGAAGAAATCGGCATTGCTAGGAGAACTACGGCTTGGGTTTCGGGGTGGCAACGTTGGGGGAGTTCTTTTCGGGATACTGACCAGTCTCGCTTTGGTGACAATATGAGCTGGTACCTCATGATCGATCTCAGTATCCTCGATGTGCTGTTCGTTGGCTCCAGCCGTAGTGTCTTCCGAGTAATTTCCAGCACTGACCGCCTCCAATTGGAGCGGTTTCGGCGCTGCTGGCTCTGCTCCTGTCTGCCTGGAGGGCGAGGTGACGGTATCCTGGGTTTGAGTTCCTCGATCCGTGCTAGTTAAACTACGAACGCTGCTTCTCTTACTGTCTCTCCTTGCACTATCTACACTGTAGCGACGGAATGTACTGAAGATTGGACTTGAGGGCGAAGGCTTGTACTCGAAAGCTTCCATGCTAGGTCTAGCCTTCGTGCCGGCCTCTTTGATTTCCATGCCCTCCTGTTCCAATGCTTTGACGCCGAAGGGATCCGGATCATCCTCAGCTGGCAAGCCGAATCCCAGCGGTATGTCAGATTTCTCAATAGCCATATCGCCTGGGGTTGGTTCCGAGGGTGGCAGAGCCGAATCGACCACCGTGTCGCCCTGGGCAGCCTTGATGGTCGCCATCAATGTCCTGATTTCGTATGGGGGATGCCTGACTTTTCCAGCAAGGATATCTTTGACCGCGATCTTTTCGCCGTAGAACCTTTCATTCTCATCACCGCGCTCAATGATCACCGTGCCGTCAATCTGCACCCCAGCGTAGAAGCCTCGGCTCTTCAGATAATTCCACACTGGGGCCTGCCGCTTGTGTATTTCGGTTTCCAGCACTCCACCGACGCCTACCGGCCCCGCTACTGCGCTGATTTCACCCCCAAGCGTACATCGTATCTTCGTGAAAGCCTCCAGGGCATTGTCGGTGTTGATGACCACGACACAGTCGTAAATGTCAACCCCAACTAAGAAACCTAGACCAGCAGTGTGCAGCAGGATCCCTGAAGGCGGAGACCACTCTCCATCATCCTTCCGAGCAACGAGTATACCACTGCCTCCAGCCCCACTGACCCATAGACCTGTCCTCATGGTGGTGAAGATTGCTAGCCCCTTCGCCCTTCTGATTACCTCGCTTGGAATCTTCTGCACCGACCGAGCCTTCCCCTTCGGCCCTTCACCGCTGGTACTATCGTTCGCCACTTCGTCTTCGACGTAGAACCCATCTTTGCAGAAGCTTCTCAGGATGCGCGCAGCCTTGTCCGATTCTTTGTCGAGTGTGGTGGGCCAGAAGGTTTCGGAGCCAATCTTGTTTGTGAGCTTGTTGATTGGAGCGCCGAGCTTGTCGACGATCGAGTAGACTTTGTCGAAGGATTGTTTGGAGGTGGTTTTGGTCTGGGACCAAGTCGGTAGTGAGACCTGGGGAAGCGAGATTGGCATGTCGGCGGCGCAGGGAAGAAGACGCAAATAGCGGTTGGAAAAGCCTACAAACCGCTACATTGATGTTGTTGAAGCTCTCATGGGACATAGAGCCTCACGAATGGCGATTCAAACTGCCATCTTGATGTCCGAAGCACCATCATCGTAAGCAAGAAGCATCTGTAAGCAGCTCCTTCCGGATATGACCGGATGTAGGCGAGGACATGGATGCCAAGACCTGGTCTAGAGAATTCAAAACAGTCTGCAGCAGAATCATATAGGAACTCTCAGTATGAGCAGCATTATCATAGACAGGTTAGCTTCTGATAAGATCGCTAGTGTTCGAGTGGGGCCGTGTTCACCTTGTCAAATAGCCCACGCAATGCATTGAAAGGTCTCCTCGATTGTCCGTACATTGGTTAATCATTGGATCTCAACCAAGAACGAAGGACAATTAATCGCCACGAATATTTCACGGGTACTCAACAGCTGGTCGAGCTGCTTGATAGGAAGCTTTTATAATTAGGTCACGCCGTTTGGGCCTTGCAGATCCCTGACTCCCTACCAAGATGGGACAGCTGCCAGATCCCACGGCCGACCTGGACTGGTCAGGGTACGTCGGTTCGATACAATGGCATTTTAGTGAAGCTGCGAAGAGACATCCAGAGCGAACTTGCGTAATTGAGACGAAGTCCGCAGAAGCTCCTGAGAGAAGATTTTCGTATAAGCAAATCTATGAAGCGTCGAATACTCTGGCACACTATCTGCACGATGCAGGAGTCACCAATGGAGATGTTGTCATGATATGGGCACATCGCTCCGTGGACCTTCTTGTGAGAAAATCCAGATAACATATATTTTGTATGATCTAAATTGTATGCAGGTTGCTATAATGGGAACACTGGTAATACCTTCTCTCTTTCTACCTGGGTCCAGATCTTTTGATTAGCTGACCATCTGACTTGTCTCCTCTCTGCTTCATTCAAGGCTTGTTCGGCAACAATGAGTGTTCTTGATCCCGCGTATCCGCCAGGACGCCAAAGAATCTATCTCGAGGTCGCTCAACCCCGCGCACTGGTCCAGATTGCAAGGGCAACAGATGACGCTGGGCCTCTGGATCCGCGGGAAGTGCGAGCCTACATTGATGAGAAGCTTGATCTGAAAGCGGAGATTCCTGCCATGCGGATCGGCGACGATGGGACCCTTTGTGGCGGCGAAGTTGATGGCCAGGATTTATTTGCGAATTTTAGATCGAGATCAGATTCGCCGCCAGACACAGAGGTCGGTCCCGACAGTGCACCCACGTTGTCTTTCACATCCGGCAGCGAGGGAAGGCCCAAAGGAGTGCTAGGCCGCCATTTCAGCCTTGCCAAGTACTTTGGCTGGATGGCGGACAGGTTCCAGCTTAATGCGGATAGTAAATTCACCATGCTGTCGGGAATTGCGCATGACCCCATACAGAGAGACATCTTTACGCCTCTATTCCTCGGAGCACAACTTTTAGTTCCCTCGAGAGAGGACATTCAGCATGAGAAGCTCGCGGAATGGATGCGGGAGCATAAGCCCACGGTCACACATTTAACGCCCGCGATGGGTCAGATCCTGGTTGGGGGAGCAACAGCGAAATTCCCGTCCCTAAATAGGGCCTTCTTTGTCGGCGATGTTCTGACAAAGAGAGACTGCAATAGTTTACAGGACCTTGCAGTCAACGTCAATATCGTCAATATGTATGGTCAGTCAATCTCTGTATATCTCGGACCCCTTCACGAGGATTCCAGGAAGCTTGCAAGATGTCTCATCAGCAATTTCTCGATAGAGATGCCTCGCAGCTCCAATAATTAGCCGAAAGTAAGAAAGCTGACTCCAGTATCCGCTGAATTAGGCACTACGGAAACATCGCGAGCAGTCAGTTACTTCGAGATACCTAGCAGGGCTGTGGATGACAAATACATTGATAATCTCAAAGATACAATACCGGCCGGGAAGGGAATGCAAAATGTGCAGCTTCTCGTCGTGCCTGAAAAAGATCGAAACAGGCTTTGTAGCATTGGAGAAGTCGGAGAGATTTACGTCCGTGCCGCCGGGCTTGCTGAGGGTTATAAAGGGGACCAGACGTTAAATGACCAGAAGTTCCTCATGAATTGGTTCGTGGACAACAACAGATGGGTTGAAATTGACAAGATGAACGACAAGGGCGAAGAGTGGAGGAGATTTTACAAAGGGCCGAGGGATAGGCTGTATCGGACCGGTGACCTTGGCACATATACCGAATCTGGCGACGTAGAGTGCACAGGACGTGCAGACGATCAAGTCAAAATCCGGAACCATCGGGTCGAACTCAATGATATCGACAGCAACCTAAGTCAAAACATCCTAATCAGGGACTGTAAGACACTTGCTCCGGCAGACACAAAGGGAATAAGGTTTCTGGTCAGCTACATTGTACCGGAGCTGAAGGAATGGCCTCAGTGGCTCGAAGCCCGAGGTTTGGAGGACATAGAAGATATAGGTACTGACGTTGGACCTACGAAGGTCTACTTCAAGAGGTTCAGACGGATGCAGGAAGAGGTGCGCGACCACTTGAAGGCTCGTCTAGCGGACTACGCAGTTCCCGAGATCTTCATTATTCTCAAAAAGCTACCACTTAACCCCAATGGGAAGGTCGACAAGCCGAACCTCCCATCTCCCTACGTTCTAACAGAGCACGCCTCGGACGAGGAGCTGAGAAGATGGGATTCGATGACGGAGACTGAGAGAGTGGTTGCCACAAACTGGGCCGAGCTCATTCATGGTCGAAACGCAAAGACAATCAGACCTCAGGAGACCTTCTTCGAGCTTGGTGGAAACAGCTTGTCAGCCCAGCAAATGCTGTTGAGCATACGCAAAGGGACTGGTACAAACATCTCAATCAACAGACTATACGAGTATCCAAGTCTAGCGGGTTTTAGCAGGCAGATTGAGAGCAATTCAGGACAAAGAGACGGTGTCAACGGCAATGGCGTTGGCCCAAGACCAGATACGTCTGCGTATGCTCGGTCTTTTGATCAGCTTGTACATTCCTTGGAGGTAGAATATCAAACAGCCAAGCCAGAAGTGATTCGTACATCGGAAGAAATAACTGTCTTCCTTACTGGCGCAACTGGGTTCTTGGGTGCTTACATCATCAAGGACGTGCTGGAACGGTCCAAGAGGGCCATCAGACTGATTGCCCATGTCCGTAACGTCAAGGGCCCCAAAGCTGCCTATGAACGGTTACAGCAATCGCTGCGAGGCTACGCTCTGTGGCAGGACGAATGGTCAGCGCGATTGAGCTGTGTTGTTGGCGATCTAGCGCAATCGCAGCTTGGTTTAGATGATCAAACGTGGCACATGTTATGCGAAAAAGTTGACATAGTGGTTCATAATGGCGCCGTAGTCCATTGGGTGAAGACATACCAAGACATGAAAGCCACCAACGTCGACTCCACTATTGACGCCATGAAACTTTGCAACAAAGGAAAACCCAAGCTTTTTACATTTATCAGCTCTACAAGTGTACTCGACATCGATCATTATATTAAGCTTTCGCAGCATCGGATCAGCATGGGGCAACATGGTGTATCCGAAGATGACGACCTGCTCGGCAGTCGGACCGGCTTGAGCACTGGCTATGGCCAGACTAAATGGGTATCGGAGCAGCTGGTCCGCGTAGCTTGCAAACGAGGACTTCGCGGTTCTATTATCCGGCCTGGTTACATCTTGGGTGACTCGAAGACAGGTGTCTGCAATACTGATGACTTCCTGATTCGGATGCTGAAAGGGTGTGTTCAGCTATCCAGTAGGCCGCATATTGTCAACACTGTCAACGCTGTTCCCGTTGATCGCGTTGCTCGTATAGCCGTGGCTGCTGCACTCAATCCCCTCCCTAAAGGACAACACGTGGTTCATGTGACTGGCCATCCACGCTTGAATATGAGTGTATTTCTGTCACTTCTCGAACACTACGGCTTCAATGTTCCAGAAATTAGCTATGATAGCTGGAAAGACCACCTCGAGAAATACGTTTCGGCCGGTGGTCAAGAGAAAGATCAGGAGCAACACACATTGATGCCACTCTATCACTTCTGTGTTAATGATCTGCCGGCGACGACTCGGGCACCGGAGCTGGATGACTCGAATGCAACTAAGATTCTGGAAGCAGATGCCAAGGACTGTGCAGGATTTGAAAAGGACAATGGCTACGGCATCAGCAAGGAAGATGTGGGAAGATATCTTCGTTATCTAACAGATATTAAGTTTATAGATCAGCCTTCAGGTGAAGGGCAACCACTACCGGAGATCGGGCTGAGTGCCGCACAGATGCAGTCCATGGGGGCTGTAGGAGGCCGCGGTGGTTCAGCGAGGTAGCACGCTTCCCTACTCCGCAAAGAATCTTCGTCGAAAAGATGGGAAGTTGGGTGACCGATGAAGTGCAACAGCTAAAGAGATGAGTTGGAAATAGGAGTCATCTAATCGCTACCAGAAGTCGGCATATTGACCATATACGGGAAGCGCAGATATAACATGCTCTATGGAAAAATGTTTGACCAGGAACCTGAATGAAGCCCCAATACAACCCGTTGGCGCTTCGATTCAAGGGTCATTCTTTCGGCCCATTTTGTACCTCATTGATATTTTGCAAGGCGAGCGTGCGACCACAATCCTCCAGCGTACCGCGGAACCTGAGTAAGGTGGTATCAGAGCAATCACCGCATCGTCTAATGAATCCCAGCGGCTCACCTTGTACTGGTCAGTGTCTTACCTGTCACAGGCCAAACAGTCTGGAGCCGGCAAAAGAAGCCCGCTGCCGTCACAGGGACACCTGCTCCATTAATACTACGCACTCTTCCCAATCACAGTCGGTAGGGTCATCTCAATCAATTACAGAGGTAACAAGAAGTAATCCTGTAGTCATGCTCGACCGATATCAGGTATGGCCTCTACCAAGCATTGTTTCCTATCCTTGTTGGTTAATATGCTAGTGGCCTGCATATTAGTGTTCAGACTTACAATCCCAGACCTCTGAGAACTTTGATGGACCAGTGTACCGGTATCAATTCCTTGTCATTGATTGAATCCAACGAGTCAAGCAGTCCCACACACTCGAGATCATGCGGTATTATGAAGCCACTTGACGCAACCTAGGCGCTTCGGCAGATAGATTACAGCCTTATATTCGAAGTTCAAGCGTTGTGGCAGCGAGTCATGTGGTGCTGGGAGTAGCACAGGCGTCTACGACTTAAGCATCATTGCAGCGTCAATCAAGTCGTAATGGCGGAGCGGCGGTAGAGGTCTGTTAAAGCGGCTCCCCACCCTGATTCTCCTGGAAACTTCTCACAAGTCTGCAGAGCTCTCATTGCTTGAGGAAAATTCTGTAGTTCCAAGTTCAATATCTTCCAAGTATGCCACCAACAAACTGCCTGAACGCACAACAATCGTACTAAGACACCGAGTGGAAGTCGTGAAAAGCAGGAAATCCTACCTGACAGCTATGACCGGCAAACCACTTATCAACGAGAAAGTCGTCGACATTCCGAAGGAGGCGTATTTCAAAGATATCCAAACTGGCTTATTGGGCCAAGAGACTGTGAAGCTCGCACAAGAAGCTCGAATCATCAAAGAAGGCGATATTTCCATGGAAGATGTAGTGGACAAACTCACTGAGCTCAAGCTGAGTGGGGATCTCCTACATCGAAGTCCACTGAAGTAGCAACCTCGAGACCTCCCGTGATGGACGGCGACGACGGTGGTGACGGATCCGCGGAGGCAGGCTCTTCGCGATCAATGTCCCATTCTAAGTGGATCTGGTTTTCGTTGGGATAAGTAGATGGCATCACTCATTCGCTCCTGTTATCGTTGCTTAGCAGATCCCTTTTCGCAATGCTCTTTTTATAAGCTGTCGTTGAGATTATGGGGGAAATCAGCTACGACCAATTCAAATCGACTGCTCTACATTCGCGGCCACCTAGACGTAATCTAATTACGCTTAAATTGATCGGTGCTGATCTTGGGTTGTAGCTTCAAGTACGCAGAATCGCACTACCAAATGACCAAGCGCTGGTTCCAGTCGGGTATGTGGCCTCGACCCATCTCAAAGGGTCACTTGACAAGAAGATTCTTCATAAGCCTGCCTTTTGCGCCCAAAGCTGTGTCAATGGCATTTCTGGAAGAGCGCCCTGTGAGTACGTCAAAGAGAAAGCGTAGGGAAAAGGTATGGTGGAATCTTCTTTCATCTCTTTGTTCTTGATATGTTACCACTACGCGGTTTCTTCTCCAGATGGTTTCTCCAGTTTCATCTGCCTCCTAACATCTTAATTCTATCCAAGAGATAGAATAGCTATATATCTGGATTGGAAAGCAGGACCCAAGTAGCTGCAACGATGGGTTGCGGAGCGTCAAAGCCCACTACAAGTCAGTCGTCTACGAAGTCCAAAGTAGGTCAACTTCCGCATCCAAACAGACGCTACTGACACAAAGAAAGAAAGTCCCAGCATTCCACTGCCACTGGACAGGACCTATCTTAAAAGGCGCTCTTGAACTCGACGAAGAAAGGAGGATGGATGGGAGCCCTCGAAATAGGAACTCAATGGAAACCGCCAAGATCTTGAAGAGAGAGTACCCTGACAAATTCACGAAGGACTGGACAGCCTCCGTGCAAGCGGTCGAAGATGAACTTCATTACCTGAAACTTGGTAGGTCTCGATGACCCTGTCGCTTTCATTGCAGGCAAGAAGTGCACTAACAGGCAGGATGATACAGGCCGGAGACAGAAAGTATGGAAATCCGACATACAAGAAGCACTTGCGCGTTACTACTGCCAAGGTAGAACGATCGATGAGATCACAAAATTGCTCTGGAGAGAATGGGGGAGGACTGCCAACAAAGAAGAGACTTACACGATGATACAGTCCATGAAGATGAAAGGGAAGATAATCCACGACGATGCATCGGGCCTCTTCCACATCAATCCACGATTTTAATTCCAGTCATCTTTGTCGATCACGAGGGAGCATTCCTGCCAACAGCGATATACCTCGCGGTTTGAACAGATATTGTCACGCCTAATCTAACCTACTAACCAAATGATCTCAGCCACCATCTCAACGCGCCTTAACCCGGAGTATAACCCCCAAAAGTAAAGTAATCCAAATAACTAATCGGGTTCTCAATCGAATCCGACAGGTCCCAAGGCTCAGCATAGCTGGTAATGAACTCATGCTTGTTATCCATATGCTGCGAGCCCTTATAGCACGGCCCCAGAAAGCGACGCATGAACCAATCGCCCTCCCAGTCCTCGTTGTCGTACAGGTGCTTCTCGACGCCGAGCGGGCAGATGGGCGACTTCTCCGAGCCCTCGAGCTCGTGGTAGTCGACGAGCGAGAAGTCGAGCACGCAGGCGTAGTGCCGGTTGTTGAGCCAGATGCCGCCCAGGCAGTTGAGGCTATCATACCAGCAGATCCTCTGGCATTCGCGCACGCCGTAGGAGTCGTCATGGTCGGAGGGGCCGCGGCGGGAGATGCGTCGGAATTTGCGGTGCACGATCGGGTAGGCGGTTTGCTTTGGGGCGTGCGTCCCGTCGTGCTCGATCATGCTCTCGACGATGCTGGCGACCTTGGTGGGTCCTTCGTCTGTTGCGTTTTGTTCAGTTGTTGCGGGGCCGAGATTGGATTCCAGGCTGGGGAAGAGAAGACTTACCTCCGTGGACGGTGATTTTCTTGGGGTCGGTATCGAGGCCAGCGCCCCACTGTGTTTCTAGGGCCCGATCCACGTTGGTGAATGTTACTTCCGCACTTGCTGTCCAGTGAACGTCGGCATTGATCAAGGCGGGCGACAGGGCAACGAGGAGCCCTGTGATGTAGGCCGGATGCATGTTAGTCTTTCACATATAGGAAATCTTGGGATTCAATGAAGTTTGATGAGAGTAGAGAGTAGAGAGATGAGACTTGAGACTTGAGATTGTAAGAGTTTGATGATTTGGAAGCACACATCGCTGGTTCGTATATATATATATACTATTCATCAAGGGTCTAAGGTATCCTGCTCAAGTCTGAGCTAGTTCTCCACATTCCTAATCTGATGTGGCTGATACCCGACTGCCCGATGAGGCAATTCTTGTTTTCTAGACTCGTCGTCTGGTGCATATGCAGTCAAAGAATTTCGGTATGGAAGGTGAAAATTCGGAATCTTTCTCTCAGCAGATACTAATGACTCGCAAGCAAGAGAAGGAAGAGCTTGACACTTGGAAAAACAAAGGAAACCCACTCGTGCTAAATTTCGGAATATGCAGAAGTGCACCTCTCATGCGCTGAGTACCTATCCTCAACAAAGATTCTCCATTGTTCCTATAAATAGTGATAATCTGATGTCTTGGAGATTGCTCTTTTGACTGCGAGGGTGTGCAACTCACCGAATACGGGCTTTCGAAGTTGTTGAGTAAGGCAATCTCTCTTTGTCAAGGGAAACCCTAGAAAATTGCCTCAGAAGTAAATATCACATTTCACTTGAAGGGTGACGTGATTAGAAAAGCTTCCTGTTCATCGCATTGCGAGTTCTATGACACCGACTCGAAAATATGGTGGGACCAACTTTGACAAGTGCCGAAGGACATTGATGCCTTATTCCTTGAACACCGTGGAGAAAAGTATTAACAAATCGATGACGGATTAATCGACCATCATAGCAGCTTCAGGGGACAACCACTACCCAAGCATTCCTCCAAACATAAAACCACCTAAGTAAGCGTCTTGAGAGAAAGCCGAGAGCCTCCCATCTAGACTACATCCCAAAAGTGCACCCCACCGATCCATCCCCCGGATCCCAACACGGCCCCGCCATCCACACCGCCTCCTTCTCATCGCTATTCTCTTCCACCTTCTCATATCCTGAAGACTGGAGCCCGAGCGGGCACTGCGCGGACTTCGGCATCCCTTTTATGTCCTGCATGTTGATATGTAGCAAGCACAGCTCAGTGCTGTTCTTGTAAGTAGCCATGATGCAGTTGTTCTGTGAATCGTCGTGGCAGAGGTCGCTGCATGTGGAGGCGGAGGTGAGGGTGTAGGCGTGTTGGGAGTAGGTGGTTGTGTTTGTGTGGACGAGGATGGTTGCAGCAACGGAGACGGGAAGGTCGAAATTGTCGTGGGTGTTTTTGAGAGTTACTCGTGCTTTGTGGATGTCGTTGTAAGGTTGGGTGGTTTGATACTGGCAGTGACTTACGGATGTCTGCAGTTGTATTTGTTGTTGCTGCGATGGTCGTTTTGTTGGTGGGATGAGCTGTTGAAAGTTGTCCGAGGGCTAAGGCTCCAATGGGGTAGGTTATGTACGAGAATTGCATTTTGGCGGTTGTTGCAGAATTAGCTTTGTGGTGAAGGGAAGTGTGCGTGGTGAGTGCTGCTGAGGAAAATGTTCTGAAGGGGAATCTGTTACAATATGTGATGATTTCCTTACCGACAATGCTGATGAGGCAGATTTGCAAACTTCTGCCGGTCATAAAGAAACCCAGGAAATCTCTCACGCGCCAAGCACAAGGTCCAGGAGTGGTAAATGCAAGAGACATCTTGCCGTATTTGGTCTGCGCTGTTTTCCATGTTTCCATGATGTATCTACTCACCGGAGTATCATTGAGGGAGCAATAGGCTTACGGCTTTTGCACATACCTTTGCCTCTGCCTCGCTGTACATTCAGCTCAAATCACACAGCTGTTGCAATGCTTCCTTAAACAACCCCCTCAACCTTGCCTTAGGACAGTCGAAATCATGGCTTTCGCATCTAATAAACCCTTTCCTATCAAGATCAAGGATTCTGAAGTAAGTATTGCCGGCACAAGAGAAGACAGCAAAATTTCTAATCAACACGGAAGGAGGATGGTTACTTGGGGAACTTACTCAATGGACCTATATTACGGCGACTACGAGAGCTCGCCCGAGATCCCAAGTACGGACCTATGTTGCGGCGACTACAAGAGCTCGCTCTAAATCCCAGGCGTGGAGAACACTCGTTCCTATGGGCCTCGTTCTCTATTACCAAAAGACTCAAGCAGGACTTCCCAGACGTCGATGTAAGCGCTTCGCAGATCGACTACGAGCTTTGCGTCATGATGTCAGGTATGTTTCTTGCACGCGATGCGGAATCATCGCTTACGGCGGCAACTAGGTCCTAACAGCGAGCTGTGGACGCCCGATATGGAGAGTTCCCTTATTGAAAGTTACAAGGCGAAAATCTGCAACTCGGTATTCGAGATAACGTTCGCACTCATTGGGAAGTTCAGGGTGGGGTTGACTGATCAAGAGACGTACAAGAAGCTGCAGCAGATGAAACTGGAAGGCAAGATTGTTTAAAGGGAAGCATGGCTTCATCCTGAGATGTAATTTACCGTTCCTGTAAACCCTTGAAGACCAATTGCCATAGTTGATTCACCTTACGTCGTTTCACTGAGCCTTTGATGCAGCATTATCGGAACCACATGCCGTGAATGAGGCAGGTATTCGGTTGTGTTCTAGTTATTTGGCTCGTCGAGACTTCCGCTGCTTTCCTTTAGCTGTGATAACACCTAGGTTTTGGATGCGCTGATGACCCGTATATCACAGGCTTTCGTATTACAGTGCCGACAGTTGAACCTAGGTGCTTGATTTAATCGAATCCGCGAGCCGCTGTGACTTTGCTTGCCATGGTGGAGCCAAGTGAGCTTCACAGACGTGTGTAACGTAGCACGGCGTGACGTCACGTGTCAGTTCTGGTGTGACAAAGCGCCTTGCTAGTGGGATAGATTCATTGTTCTGACTGTCAAAGCCATGTTAGCCCTGCGCCATAAGAGCATCCACTTCCTCCACTTGATCATACCTTTCTAAAGTAAAATCTCTAAAATTCCTTCGCCCGCCGATCTTGAGCATCTTTCAAACCTCTTTTGTCGCTATACCTGTCTGGACACAGGATACTGACGCCGAAGTCCGAATCCTGAAGGCCCTACAGAGATCAACGAATTAGTCATGCCAATCAGAGACGAGGTATGTCCTCTGCTCATCTAAGAAAGACGTCAATGTCCCTAATCGATCAACAGTTTGGCCACCCACTCCCCCTCTATTGGGACGGGCCAATCTTGCAACGGCTGATAGACCAGGCGAAGAATTTCAAATTCAGAACTCGTCATTCATGGTTCTTGCAGCTTTGGGACGATATCTCGCAGCAGGGCGAAGATTCCTCTTGGCGCGGCAGACAAAGTATCACAGACATAGTGACACACAAATATCCGGAAGCTGCTCCCCTCTATTGGCCAATTATCGAGACTGAGCTCGAACGATTGCATAAGGGTACGTCTCAATGCCCCATCTTCTGAGCGACCTTTAGCCTGTTGAGCAAAATTCATTGTATATTCAACGCCTCAATGTCTTGCAGTATGCTGACGAAGCTCTCAGGTCCGACGCCAGGGTTATGGACCGAAGAAATGAAAGCAGACTTGATAGGCCGGCTGTGTGGGAAAGCCTCTTCCAACGAACTTGAGAACATCTACCCCGACCTTAAGTCCAAATATAATCGCGACCTGAACTTTGAGGAGGCGTATAGGATGGTCCAAAAATTGAAGCTTGAAGGAAAAGTGGACTTTGACGCGAGAAATGAGTCATGGTACATCCCAGAGGGACCGCTAATCTGTAGTTTGAGGCCTGTACTATTTGGCCGCTGATTCAAGCTGCAGAACATTAAGGTAGAGTTGCTGTCATTTCGCTGAAGCTTGTCGCCTCAATTATTCAGCGAGAGCATTTAGTGTAACAGTAACGTGTTGAATTCTTGACCCAGACCCACGAGTATTCAGCCGCGACCACAGTACAATATACATTTTGGTGGAGAAATCACGGGAAGCGCCCACATTTCTCAAATGTCGGCGCTTTTGAGTAAATTGTGTGCAGTTTGGCAGGCTTCTACTGGCCACTCATGTAGCACAGGCAGCTGATGGAAGCGCCGATACCCATAATTTGAAATCATTCTTCACAGAATCTTCCAGGCCGCCCAGCTGATTCCCGAGTGTGGGTTTCGAGTCCTTCACCAGTCTGATGATACGGAGCGGATATTTGCTAAAGGAATTGGCAATGAAGCGGTCACAGGGTGGTGTAATCCTTGTGTCCGGAATCAGTCACGCGCACAGTGATTGCTGGATAGTCACCTATAAGAGAGCCACGAAGGTCGCGCTCTTCTTCATACACCCATAACCAGCCTCAGCCTAACTACCCTCTTGACCAAACAAATTCAGCCGCACAATGTTCAGCCGCACAATGCAAGTTAGAAAGCGAGTACGTTTTTCGCTCAGTCAGGTACTTGAGGTATCCCTAATTGTTTGGTAGACGAGCCCACGGATCCCTGTCTACTGGAGCACGCCGATGCTGCAGCATCTGCTAAAATTCCAGGAGAAACACGGAGATTCCCCCACGGAATCCGAGAAATGTGTCCTCGTGGTAGATTTAGAGAAGAGCTATCCGGAGGCTGCCCCCTTCTCGTGGAAAACCATCGATTTTGAGCTTACCAATTTGAGGACAGGTATGTGCTGACACCCTTTTTTCTGAATAGCCTTGAGCAACAAGAACGTTAGTCTTGGCGTGCCCTTAATCAAAGCTAACGAGGTCTTTTCAGGTCCTCAACACAACCTCTGGACCAGTGATATGATAGCACGGCTGGTTTCCGAGCTATGTTTCGAGAGCAAAGCAGGTCCCAATGCTCTTCCCACTATATATCATACCCTCCGAGTCAACTATCAGTGCGACATAGAATATGACGAGGCGTATAGAATGCTTCAACAGCTGAAATTGGATGACAGAATTGCATTTGACTGGGACGTTCGAAGATGGTATGTTCCGGAAATACCCGCAGGTCGGGCTCCTTCAGGTTAACGAGACAGGAGGGAATTATCAAAGGGAATTGGAAAGATATTCCAATGATGTCCGAAAGCCAAAACCCCTTTTCGACAGAACGATGACTGCCGATGTACATTAGTAAATCAGCCATGAATGACACTATTAGAGTCAAAACTTTAGGTCCAAACCACTATAAACCAAGGTGCAATTAGACCGTGATGCAGCATGGCGAAGAGGTCACCCAATTTGCCTGGTTTTTGAGTCGGCGCTTCTAGATCAATTCTTCACACCGTGGCGGATTTTCAGTAACTAGTCATGGTGAACGTACGCGCCGCTGCGCGGTGTGACAGCTTTATCACGAGGGCATTGAGGAAACCCGACTAATGCACTGTTACTGAGCTGCCCAAGTCTATCCTTCGCTTCCTCGCCTGATTCCATGAAGGAACAGAGTGTACCCAGCGAAGACCTCCGAGGTGGATCGCTTGTTGTGACTCTTTGAAGTGAATCCTTTGTTCAAACATCAATCACGGACATGACGTTTGCCGTAGAGCGACCATATAAAGACCATACAGGCCACATTCTGTTTTCCAGATACATCATCAACTTTGGCCTTTTGTCTCCCTTTACAAAATCTCTAAGCAAAACTCGTCGAATGATGGGACACACATCGGACAAAGCCCAGGCGGCATCCAAATTGTCTCATGCTTTCAAGCCAACTACGTGGTTCAAAGCAAAGGAGGTCCAGAAACCCCCGAAGCCAAAAGTACGTATGATTCCTGAGATTCGATGGATCGCAAGAAGCCGCTGACCTTCGAGATAGTTGCAAGGCATTTATTGGTCTGGCGAGCTGCTGCAGCGCCTAGTGGATCTGCAGGAACAGTATCCAAATGGTACCAGCGATGAAGAGCGAGGCGAGATACTCAAAGATCTCGGAGGGCGATTCGGGCGAGCACATCCCGAATGTTGGCGGCATGTGGAAATCGAGCTTGAACATCTCAAGAAAGGTATGTACCATTGAAGACGACGGGTCAAATGCCACTATAAGATTGTAAGGGTGTCCTGATTCTCAGGCTGATAAGAAGCATAACACAGGAACAAGCAAAGATCTTTGGGACTCCGATATAGAACAAAGACTCGCCGAGCTCTTCTGCAAATTACGGCCATTGACGCTGGACGGTCTGAATGCTGTGCTGTATAATGAATTCGGAGCAAGGCTGTGGCGCGGCGAAATCTACAACAAAATTCAAGAGCTTAAGCTGACTGAACGCATCGAATTCGATTTCATAATAGGATGGTCTTACCCGGGCATGACCGCGGGTTGGGTTGGGCCAGACGGCGCAGGAGAGTACGGTGTACCTTAGAATAGTACTCATATGAGGGGCGACTATTATTTTAACCTCTTTGAGCAGCAGGACTTTCTGTAGATATTGCGGAATCAGCCAGAGTCCAAATGCCTCATAGCCATGGTTCGAACCCTTTGCAAGGTTTATGCATGACTGCGTAGAGCTACATTTGAGTGTTGCTGTGGAGCATGAAGGACGAAGCATAGTGCAGGCCTTGATCAGGACAATATACTTCGCCTAGCTGGCATCGGAATTACTCGTTTCGTTGCTTCGCTAAGAATGACTTTTCAAAGGTGGTGCATGTGAAGCAAGCGCTCTACGTGGTGGTTCGCACGCTCGATGCTGACTGGCGTTTCTGATCAGAATTCGTCTTCTCCAAAAAGATCGTGCCGTTTGATTCTTTTGCTTGTCATTGGTCTTTATCAGATTAGGATCCTCGGACTTGCCGTATGTTGAAGTCCATTGCCCAGGCGACCAGTCTTGAGCCATAGATAGTAGAAGGCTGACGAGCGATACGCCCGCGGATGGTTACACATGATTCTGTCACGAGCGCCACCACTCAACCAGTACTCGGTCCATGATCCAGTAAAGTAGGTTCACACAACGCTTTGAAGGGCATTCCTTAAGTCTCCCAGCTCTTCCTCCCTAACAGCCTTCAATGACAGTTTTAAGTCAAACAACCACCTTCAACTAGTGTCCAGGACAGCACTGCCAGACGTTCGCTTTCGTTCCGAGCAGGAGATCGAGGCAGAAGCCAGCCCCACAGAAGTGATGGAGGCCTCCAGAATAGACCCATCCATCGTCTCGACCACGCATGCCAGACTGATCCGGAGGCTGGGACATCTTGGAAAATCATTGAGCTACATCGAGAAACTTGATATGGTCACCCGAATGTACGCAATACATTGGGAAGTCCGCCACGGTAGGTCTCATCCAAACAGATCTATGGAATTGTGGCTCCTCCGCCGGTTCCAATGGGTTCACTTAAAGATCCGTAGTGATGATGCTAACAGGCTGAGAGCAGTCCCCGGTACAGAGTGCTGGATGAGGGACCTTGGACAAGAGGTACAAACATTGGAATCGCTGGCTGAGAAAGCTAATGCCTGTGCGGAAAGGATCCAAGAGATCATGAAGAGGCGACCTGTTTCTTACGAGAAGGGAATGGCAAGGATTGAAGAGGCACCGCCGAATGCTTTGTGGAGAGCGGCTCGTTTTCTAGCCACACTCCCGTTTTGTCTTTTGGCGTGGCCACAGCGTTAATCAACGAGGAGAGACCGGCAATGGTGAGCCGGTCGAGAGGGACATTTTTGTCGGCCAGGCGTTCAAAGAATCATACTAGGTAACAACATGATCAATTACTCAGCCATATCGAAGGGCTTTGATCATACTTTGCTCGTAAGCTTTCGCCTGCAGCGACCAAGCCGACAAGGTATTTCTTAAGCCCTCAGTCCTTGCATCATGTTGTGGATCGTGTCAATGACTACTGGCGCCCAGCTCCCCACGCTATCCGCAATCAACTGTTCAAAGCCTCTGATCGCCTCTTCCTCGCTCAGCTCTAAGTGAAAGCGCTCCCTCACTTTCAGGACCGCTTTGTCAGGCTCAATCTTGATATCTTGGATGTTCGCATCAACCATCAATGCGAATAGATTGAGGATAAGGTTGCTCGATTTCCTAAGAGTCGTATAGGCGGTGAAGCAGTAGGACTTGAAGGCTGAATAATACGGCGAAGAAGAGCCACCCATTCCCTCAACCATTTCTTTGCAGAGTTTCATAGCCGGAGCGAAGGGTTTCGGGTCACGACCAAGGATATACCCAAAGTCTGCATGGAAGAAGTGCCCTAGAACTGGCTTAGCATAAAATATCTTATGACTCGAGTATGGGAGACTTACCGTCAGGGGCTAATAGAAGGTTATCAAGATGGCGGTCACCAACACCGAGTAAATAGGTGATAACGCAGTATCCGGCGCAGCTTTTGACATATGTGTCCATAGTCTCTTTACGTACCCCAAGATCAGCTCTCTCGTCTGGGTTGTTAACCTTGAGATAGTGGAGGATGCTGCCCCTGTTCTTGGCAGAAGCCGCTGCTAAGCTCAACGAAGGAATGTATTGAACCGCGCCGGCATTAGCACTCGTTGCTAGAATACGATACGGTGAGAGCTTGAGGTCGAGGTTTTCTTTTCGTAGAAGGCGATCCATGAGTGATATGATCTGAATTACAAGCTGATCCTGACGCAGATCATCGCCAGTTTTGAAGATGATGGGATATTTCTTCCCATCGGATGTCTTGAAGTGAAGAAGAAGAGGAAACAGAGAAGACTTGAAAACGGCGGCATCGTCAGGAAATATGCCGATGATCGAGACGCTAGGATCTAGTGGCAAGGGCAGCGGCGGGTCATAAGTCAAAAGCTCATTCTTGGGTTCCATGAGGTACTTCTTGAGTCGTTGGGCTTTTCGATTTCGATCTTCTCGCGAAAAGCGGATTTCCTTTGATATCTTAGACAGCACAGTGATTAGCTCGCCTTGCCGCAGAAGTGTCTTCCGTCGTTCTGGTCCTCCGGGTACTTGCATCAATGCTGCCATAAAGTCAAATTCAACTTTGGCGAAGAGCTTCCGATGTTTGTCTATCTGGTCGGGTCCGCTGTCGTCGCACTCGACCATGAGGTACCAATGTAGGTAGTTTCCGAGCATAAGACTCTTCGTTGCACGAGATATAAGGAACCTTGCTAGGGATGAATCCTCCGTGTCACCAGCATCGGCCTCTGATGACATCCTTTCAAACTTCAGGGCTTGCACAAGCTGCAGGAGGTAGAGAAGAAGCTCTTCATCGTCAGAATCCCGTAACCGATCCACAGCGTAAGCTCGGACCGTTGGGTTATCAACGGTAGGGCCCAGGAGTTCTAGCGCATCATCAACGTCTATTTCTGTCCATTTCGGTAGGAGCTGGACAGCTTGTCTGGCTTCGCTCTGATCTTGCCAGGCAACGGACTTGACGAACTTGGTCAGAGCTCGCTTGTCTCGCGTGAGATAGTGCCGATATCTCCAAATCAGGTCTTTCTCATCGGATTTGAGCTCTTGCGTAGGCCCGTACGAGATTATTGTGTTGAGTTCATCTCTATTCTTCGCGTTTGGTTTGAGTTCTCGATCGAGAACGCCGGCACGCTGACTGCGTACGAGCCTCCTGTGCTTGGTTTCAGCTGGGTTGTCTTTAGCACCAACCTCAGGGTCGTAGATCCTAATCAGGGGAGGAGCATTCTCATCGTCATCTGGGACACCACCAGTCCCGTCAATACCAGGGCCAAGCTGGACTTCAGGTGGTGGTTTCAGATTCACATTCCCAGACGATGCGTTGAGAGCGAGGGACGATATTGGTGGGGGCGTGTATTCATGGTCGGTAAAGACGATCGGAAAGTCAAAACGTGGGAAATTGATAATCAAAACATGTTTCTCGTCGTCGTCCTCGTCATCTTCGGCCTCCTCCGATGAGGGATTCCCTCTTTCATTAGCGGCACTTTGAGCCTGCTTGGACGAATGCATCGACCTCCATGCTAGTCTGGCCGACGCTTCTACCTCTTGACGTTTCTTGTCCACTGCTCGAAACACAAGTTGATCCAACCAGTCCACTCGAGGTATCTCTCCCATCTCGTGCTTCTTGAATAACTTCTCTAGCCTTTCCAGTTCTTCCTCCTCAGGCCGCAATGAAGGAGCATTGCTATCCTTAGCACCTCGATGTTTTCGTGGCTGAGGAACAGCACGAGTCTTCGTGGAAGAAAATCCATCTGCGGCCTTGTGACGATGGATTCTGCACTTCTGGCGCCCTTTTTGCAATGTATTATCCTTATCGAAAAGAGAGACAGTAGTTCCTCCAAAGGGTATAGCGTGCCCTCGAGCACCCTCACCCCCGGTTGGCGAAACATCCCATACCGTAATGGCTAGCTGTGAGCTCACGGGTAGCGTTGAGATGCTAATAGGCAGTTCCAACCATTCATTCCAGATTCTGCCTTTTGTAAAGGAGCGATAGGCTGTCTGGACCGGGACAGTCAAAGGTTTCGAATCGGCCCATAATTGAGCAGTCACGTACAGATCTGAATGCGAGCTGCTTGCGAGGTAAGCTCACATCTCCATGGCTGATCCGGCAAGGCCAACCTTGTGTTTGAGCCGATGTGTCTTAGATCCGGGTTTTTCAATAACGTTGATAGAGGAGGGGGAATGTGACGCCCCTCCAGGCTGCCTCTGCATTGCTATCAGTATAAGAGCAGCTATCTTGCGATATACTCACGAACATCTTCACGTTGACGGGGAAGTCAAGGGCACTCGAGTTGGCAAAAGAGTACGTCTCCATCGCCGATAGTGTTGAACAATAAATCAAGCCCAACATATCAAAAGTACAAAGTATTAAAATCTCAAAAACGCGCTTTCTCGGCTCCTGCCCTTTGGATGCAGTCTTGGCATAGCCATTATTAGCCGAAGATGTACCGTCAAGCTTTCACGCGAGTTACGCTAATGCGCGTACGGTGATTGGACGCTGCAAGGCTGCTCAATTACTTCCTCCTGAGGTTCTCCCCACTCGTTGTGGACCATGTTATACTACTGCCTTTCGCTTGAGGTTGTGGGCGCCCATATTTCGTATCAGTCATCGAATTAACTGTGGTCCGGTTGTCGACGAAGCACTTGCCGGGGCGGTGAGGCTCCGTCATTGAAGCAAACCTCCCATCTTGACACTCACTTTGCGATCACCTTACGCGTCAAACATGGCACGCCGAGCAGTTCTTTCGTCGTCGGAGCCTCCGGATCATGACGAAGATAACACTTCAACGCGACGGGCAGATGGTCGCGCAGCGAACCTAGGCTCACCCTCGCCAGCAGCATCATTCTCGTCGGACAAGGAGAATCGTGAGGTATTAGCCTCACGTCCCGCCAACGGCAAAGCACGAGCGATGCCTCCTCCATCCAGACTGCCTACACCAGGATCTGTGGAACCGCCTTCAGGACGTGCAAGCAAGAGGCGGAGACTCAGTGACCGTAACGCGCCTAATGCGACTCAGGCGGCTCACGAACAGAGGCTCGAATCGGTAGGAGATACCTCTGTCTATGATCCTGATCAAAGTATAGAGGAGCGCAGAGTCATTCGGAAAGACTACAGAGACCTCTCAAGGGAATTGACCGGTACGATTGGAGAAATGTTATGGCTTTGAGGCTGCAAGGCTTACATGTCTTAGACTCTCGTGCAGAGTATCTGAAGCCAACTTCGAAAGGCCTATTAGAGACCCTCAATAAGGCAAATACTCTTTACGGCACCGTCAAACAAACCTCAGACGCGACTCTAGATTCACGACTTCTCGTTTCGACAGCAGATCTGTCGGCTAAGAGGACGCAACAGCTGAACCTGGGTGACATAACACAGGGCATCGAGGTCTCGGACTTCATCAATAAATGCAGGAGCTTCATGCGCCGGGGCGACGCAGCCGCTCAGGGGACAACATCAACTCAGCGGAGACGGCGAAGGGGGGTCAATGATGAGGATGACAGTGCAGCGGAGGGAAGCGCTGATGAAGGTGATGAGTTCAACTGGGAGTGGCTTGGACGTCAAGCATGCTTTCCATACAATGTTCGACCACCCGTGCCAGGCTTTCTCCTGGGCCCTTTGTCTGTGCAGAAGCGACAGCGAAAGCAGACACAGCGGCGGGAACGCTTCCAAAGGCGGGACCCACGAGATGCCATACGTCCGGAAGAAGTTAAAGAGGGTGGAAACGAGAAGGCGGAGAATAGCAACCTGACCACTCTCTGCCGGGAAATCCTCGAACTGCTAGTTAGGACGCAAGGTGAAGGGCAAGAGAAGGTGCAGGAAGAAGCGACAGAAGACATGTCTGAGCAAGACATCTACGACTTGATGGTCAAGCACGGTCTGGCTGAGGACGGAGGTGTTGCTTTTTTCCGCTTCGTCATAAACCCACGGTCTTTCGGTCAGACGGTGGAGAACATGTTCTACACCAGCTTTCTCATCAAGGAAGGGAGTGTCGGTATACAATTTGACAAGTTCGGTTTACCTACCCTCCGTGAGTACATCCTCGCTGTGTTACAGGCGTAAAGCGCTAATTCAGAAGGTAGACCCCGCCGAGACCGCGGAGCAACGAAAGGAAAGGTACAGAGTGGAAGGTATTGAGCCGGAGCCCTTGGAAAGACACCAAGCTGTTTTCCACCTTGACTTCGAGACGTGGGAGGACCTTATCGACGCTCTCGACCTGAAGAAGAGCATTATTCCGAACCGCCTATCTGACAATGTCCCGCAAGTCAGCGCTTCGGGCTGGTACGGCTAAGAGCGATTCCTATCGAGCAAGGATTACAAGGTATTGGTGGCTATCTATCGAGCGATACCTTGGGATAGTACATACTACCATCATGGTAAGACTGGGCCGGTTTGCTGTCCCGGCGCTTGTGGATACGATAGAAAATATTATATGGTGCTATTGCAGACCGCAACACAATTGCGCTGGTCAAGCTCACTCTATTCTGCGGTTACAATCTGTCTAAATGACCCCACGCCTGATTCCTCGTAGCACTGAAGATCCTAGGAATCACACAGTGCTATATTCGTACACTTCGCCGACACCGTAACTGTATGAAATGTCTTGTTCGCACGCTTTCGTAGGAATAGGGGCTACGCGTTGCGCGGCAAACGGTTCGGCGAGTCCCGCAAACGGCGCTATTCGGCCACGGAATCAGCCTTCCAAGGATTTCTCTATCTGACTCGCCGTGGAAGGATCCAAAAGAGCCAACGACCAAGCCCACCGCCCTCGTACCTGTTGTACGCATAGCGTTCGTATGGGTATTCTGTATCAGGTTGGAAAATGGTGTTGTTCCGGTGGGTATCTTCGTTAAAGTACGGAGTACCTGTGTTCATATTGCATTTTGGAATACGAGTTAGAGCTAGAGCTTAGACCAATCACGGACGCGCCTTGGCGAGTCAGCCTCACAGCCCCTAAAGTATCCTCCGACAGGTACAGTATATGGGATCGAGGTATCTCCTCTCGATTTGGGTTCCGTATTCCTCTCCATCTCTCGTCTCTCCCTATACTCAGTCTTTTGGATCTCTCGTCCTTCCCTACATCTGCTGCTTTTCCCTGCATCCGCTCCTAGTCCGCTACTATATCTCTGTACTGAACCACGTCCAAACCCATACCACTCAAAATGCTGTCACTCCCTCTCGCACTACTCTCCCTCCTGCCTCTCATCAAGGCTCAATCCACCGTCTCCCTCCTCATGCCCCAAGCCGGCCCCAGCCAATCGCTTGTCGCCTCCATCGTCAACGCCGTATGTCTCCATTTTCTCCATGTCATCACCCTCCCCTCCACCCAGCTAACCACCCCCCCCCCCCAGGACGCAACAGCAACCACCTACTTCATCAACTGCGCCAACGCCACCACCACCTCCTCCCCTCTCTCCGCCTCCGCCTCCTCCCTAGGAAACTTCCCCTCCTCCTCCTCCGCCGAATGCGGCTTCGCCCCTTCCGGCGTAACCCACATCCAAGGCCCCAGCACCGCCGTCTACACCTACAGCTCGGACACCTCCACTGCCGCCGTCTCCTGCCAGCTCACGGGCACCACCCGCGCTGTCTGCACCGCCTCCTCCAATTTCGCAAGCGACACCCGAACCGACATGCCCGCCATGGCAAGTGGTACGGACATGCCCGCCATGGCAAGCGGTACGGACATGCTGTCTGCGTATGCACCTGAGTCTGCGTCAGCTTCTGCGCCGGCAATGACGTCGGGGCCTAGCTTCAGCACTCTGTCGGATGGCAGGCAGGTGGTGACGTTGGTGGCGAGTGATCTGAGTGGTGTGTTCATGCCGGTTGTGGTTACGGCGGGGCAGCAGAAGGCGATGGGGGCTAGTGGGAGTGGGAGTGGGAGTGGGATGGGGAGTACGAGTACGGCGACTGGGAGTGCGGGTACGAAGAGCATGGCGACTGGGAGTGCGACAACTGGGGGTACGGCAACTGGAGGCTCGGCCACTGGGGGCACGGCCACTGGGAGTGCGGCGGCGCAGAAGGCTACGGGGGCGGCGGGGAGGGTGAGTGTTGAGGGGGTTGTTGGTGGTATAGGGGCGCTGGCTGTTGGGGTTGTGGCGGCGATGTTGTAGGTGTGGAGAGTGGGATTGTGAGCATGGGATTAGGAAACGAGTAGATGTTGGGTCTATTGGATGCTATGCATCTGGTAGGAGCCTACTGTAGATCTATTGGGTCGTTTATGTAGTATAGCATCGTTGGCATAGTAATAGATGGATACACAACGAATAATCTCGTGCTTGGACTATGCTTACAGGTTTGTAAGTGTATGTAGCTATCATTCGTTTTCGAAAATGGATCTCAATGCAAGTCTGTTGGGATCAGCAGAGAGTCGTAGAAATCACGGGCAATGGCCACCTCGTGCAAGAAGTAGCACATGTTGTGTGCTCTTCCCTTGACGGCGTCCAAGGTTCCTCTGCTGCCCCAGGAAACTCTTATCCACTCTTCCTTTCTCCTCAGGCAACGCCTAGCCTACCGGCACCTTGCACAACGCTTGTATCAAGAAAGCTATTCATATCTTCCCCTCCCTCCTCAACCCCTCATAAAGCGCCCACCCCGCCAAAACCTTCGCATCTCTCACACCCGTCCTCCACACCTTCTCCAACGGACAAAGCATCAACGTAATCTTCTCCCCCTCCTCCCTCAACCCCGTCAGCTTCCCCTGCCACTCCTTCAACTGCCCCCTCGGAACCCTCTTCTGCCACAAGAAAATCGGCACAAACTCATCGCAGCCGCCGGGACTGGGGTATACGCCCTCTTGCAGCTTCTCCCCACTATCGATCTCATCGTTGACAGAGGAGGGTGATGGGGAAAGTGCCAGAGCTGTGAGGTTGATGAGCTCGGATTCGGGGATTGACAGGCCGGTCTCCTCTTGGATTTCTTTGGCGGCGCCACCGGAGAATGTGCCGCTGTCGTCGAGCATGCCGGCTGGGAGCTCGGGGAGGGAGAGCGAGCCGGCGGGGATGCGGGGTTGGAGGGTGAGGATGACTTGTTTGTCGGTTTCGGAGTTTTGTGGGGCATCGTCCGGTTGGAGGATCAGCTGTTGGGAGGGGCCGTGTTAGCTTCTCATTCTGGGGAGCAAAAGGCGCTAGGGGAGCATCTGGGTGGGACAAGGAATTGTATACCATCATTCCTACGCTGCCGCCGCGAAGGAAGACACTCCCTGGCAGCTTCTCTCCGTTGTCATTGACTTCGGCTTTCAGCTTGATGAAGCCGATGCGTCCACCTCCGAAGAAGTCCACTGACTGGATGTCAATTTTGCGGAGTTGGTAGGGCGCGGAATTGAAGGTGTGGTCCTTATTCTTCTGCAGCGACAGCGAGCGCTGAAGCGTAGATATCCACGTCTTGAAGGCAGGGAAAGAGAGTAGTTGATCTTGGGAGAGGTCAGGGGTGAGATGGATTGTTACGGAAGGGGAGGCATTGGGGAGGTGGAAGGTTGCCATTGTGGCTCTGGAAGTGGGCTTGGCTAGTAACCAGCTGAGATGGCGAGAAATCAGCCGTAGTCTGTGGACCATAGGCTAGGTGGTGCAACAAATGTGGAGGAAAGGGCAAGCATTGTAAAATAATCGCAATGTTTCTCGAAGCATAATGTTTGGATGAGATCCTTGTAGGACACTTGGCGCTTATCGATAAGCTAGGGCTGAGACCATGGCCTCAAATTCCAATCCATCAGCTTGCCTCAGACGGTCAGACCTCGGACCTTATGCTTACTTATTATTTCGCATCATCACTATGTATCACGTGCAAGTGCTAAATCCGGTAAGGTGATAGCTGAATTCGGTAAAGTGGCAGAACTTTTTTTTCGCATAAGATCTAAGAGCGAAATCTCGAAAATCTGTTATTCTTGAAAATAAAAATAAACTTTTTTGCTTTGATGCTAGCACACGTGTACAGCACACTATTAGTATATAATTTGATTATAGATTAATAAAACTTATTAAAATTTAGCAACAAGCGTAGTCTAATTGATGTAAAATATAATACTTAAGACTCTATTGTATGGTGAACATAACGTCGAAATCTTATTTTCAAGAATAACAGATTTTCGAGGTTTTGCTCTTAGACTCTATAGAATAATTATTGTACGAGTGCGACGCTTAATAATGCGACGCTTAATGTCGCAACGCATTAAATCGACATCAAGCGTCGCATTATTAAGTGCCGCACTTTAATTTCTACGAATCGTGCGTCAAGCGTCGCACTGCTACAATAATCATTCCATAGGATCTGACTACTGAGGCAATCCATCAGCAAGCCTCATCTAGATGCGAATAGGACTGAAACACCATAGTAGTACAGCTGCTCAATTTGATTTTTCGTAGCCGCTTTATCCTTTGATCACAATTCTTCCCCGGAATCCTTTGACGAGCATTCGATATGCTAAAGCCCTTTCACGAATCTTCTAGCTACATGTCTGCTTTATTTAGCTCATGAAGACCTTAAAAGACATTTTTGGAACGACTGAAAAGCCAGCAGTTGGTGAAATTGCAGATTAATGAATGAGCGGATCCGTCAGGTCATGTGGTTGTCCCCTCCTGGTCACAGAATTGTTACTTTCGGAGATGAATCGTTGGCCACACTGAGACGGTCTTGATCTGCCGCGAGGACTGTCTTCTTGCTCAACCAATATGGCGACATTGACAGCACATACACCACGTCTTCCGGAACACTGTGCACACAAATTACCCACATCGTGTCGTCTAACTGCAACCCCGAAGTGCTGCGCTTGCCTAGATAAGAGATCGCACTCGTCATCGTACCTGAAGTACCTGGACGGCATAGGATTTGTGTCACAAGGAACGAGGCAGGAGCGATATTGCTGGTATTGCAAAGGTAAGGCTATACACCATCTTTCCATCTTGTAAACATCCATCTGTGGTATCGTTCTTCTTTACTTTCTTATATTTACATAGATTAGTTTTCTGGGATGCTAGGATCGCAGCAAGCTCTTTGAGACAATCCGACACTCGTTTACCGGATGTTCCAGACCAATCTAGTTTTGTAGCAGAGTGGTTTGATTGGCACCGTGGTTACAAGACAATCCCGAGAGAAGACGGCACTGTAGAGCAGCGTTCACTTCACAGAGAGAGCCTTAGCGAAATGCCTCCTGGGCGTCTTCCGAGATCAGGGGATGAATCCGACACTTCAAGCGCGATTGATAACAACATTCAACACACAAGCCAATCGTTGTCTGACCTTCACATATCTACCGGTGTTGGCGCTTCTGCGTCACCAAGGTCTCTACAAATTCTGGAAATAGACCCTGACGACAGACTCTTCGATTCTCCGCCGTTGCTTCCATCCTCTGTCATGGATTTAGATCCTGTGCCGCCGGTCTCAGCGGTGGCTGCCCCATTCGCACTCACTCCTACCCAATCTCAACTCCAGAGCACATCTGCAAACAGCAATCGGCGTATCCACAGTTCCACGGGTCGCTCAGAGAATCACATGTCAGAGAGCAACTTTCCAGCTGCTGGAACCTGGTCATCGATACGAACGTCAAGCAACACTCCACAGCTTCAACAATACCAGGACCGCGCGGCGACCCTCTTGCGGAGTCGAGACCGGCTTGAAGCAGTACAGAGTGGAACTAGTCAAGGCCCACGGCGGAGGGCTGCTGAAGAAGCTCTGAGAGCGATCCAGCTTGAGCTACAAAGAATTCAACAGCAGGTCGCACAGTATCAAAGCTCAGTTCGCGTCTTTGGCACGCGTGAAGAGGTAGAAAGACAGGGTGCTGACTATGTGAGCCCACTGACTGATCTTTTCCGGAATGCATCCCGCCCTGCGACTGACCCTGCTAATAACGACACCGCCAACCAGTCTGAGCCACCAAGACCTGCCCAACAGATCCCGCGTCGCGGGTACTCTTTGGCACCGATTCCTGCTTATCAAGGGGGCCGTGTTTCCAGAAACCCTGCGTTATCAGTATTTCATCAGTTATCTGAAGACAGGGAGGCACAGAGGACGCGTGAAAACGAGATTACTGGTGCCCAAGGTCACGGCCATAGCGCCATTCATCATGGTAATACAACTCGTGGACGATCACGCCGCAATTCTCGAAGATCAGGACCAGCACCAACTACTACCACTGACTTAGGAAGCAACAATGACGAATACACAAGCCTACCTATCCACGCGCAAAGGAGAACTCAGGTCCCGATAGCTACTTCGGATGTTGAACAGGTCCCGCAAGTGATACCACGCCGTCGCGTACACCGTGGCAGTGACGCCTTTCGGCCCCCGCCATTTGTGCGAAACACGGAGGAAGATCGCCGTGAATGGCACAATCTTGGGCCTGATAGTGGTGATACTACGCTCCACGATTACCGTGCTGCTTGGATGTATCACTCCGACTCGGAAGGACGACTCTATGCGACTTCAAACCCTTTCGCCCCTCAGCCTGGATCAGGGAACCAGCAGCCGCAGCAAGGGCAGGAATCCGCTGCGGATCTTGAACATTTCCTCGACGACCCGCAACTACTAGAAGCCTTGGAAAACGCCGAACAACGCCGCCAGTTCGAACGCCTCATGCACTTGCAACTGCAACACCACACCCCCGAAAGGACGCAGCCACCGCCGCAAAACGTCCGCTCATCCATCGACAGGACGAGACCGCCGCCCTTGACGACCGAGCAGATGATGGTGGAGCGGCAGTGCAAAATCTGCTGGGAACAATTGGCTACGGTAGCCACCTTGCCATGCGGTATGTCACTACCTTCCAAGATGATGTGAGTGTCAGCATAGCGCTAATTAGGCTCAGGACATTGTGTTATGTGCAAGTGGTGCGCTGAACAGCACGTCCCCAGCCATCCGGCCGATAGGACTAGACCTGCCCCCTACGCCGCCAGCGCTACGTGTCCGATGTGCCGGAAGCGGATTCGGACCAGGGTGAGTAGCGGCCGCAGTGTTTGGAGTGTTTGCTAATGATGGTGATAGCACGATCTCTACTTTTCATAAGGCAAGAACGAGCGTTATTGGACATTGGCGTAGGGTATGAAGCGAAATTTAGCTGGAGCCAAAGCGCACGCAACGGAACAACAATAGGTATTGCAGCTCGACCACCTCTTGAGCTTCCGTAGAGAGGTGCATAGACAGGGTACTGCGATGAAGATATCATGGGTAACCATGGGGTTCAGGGTCGTAGGAACCAGTGTCTTAGAAAAAAGCTAGGATTGGAATATCATGCAGTCAATCGACCTGCGCCTTTTCCACTTTATCCACATACTAATGTAATATACGATATTCCTACATGTTCCTGACTATTACTGCAACGGCCTGCGACTATACCCCTAATCAACAGAATATCGATTATTAATACCCCAGTAGCGACGCGTTAGATCGACAGCACTCTCAGTTCCATGGCCCAAGAACACCTCCAGCCAGGTAGTGGAACCCAACATCCCCCTCCCTATCCGCCAACCCAACTCATAGCGAGTGACACACTCTTCGACTACCGCCCCACTCCCCGCCGTCTAGCCCTTCGTCCTATTCCACAGTATAACACCGGCAGGTCCGCTTGCAAGCCTCATTGACGTCCACCTGTTCGGTTCCAGATGCCCAACTCAAGGGCGTGACCCGGAAGCGGATGGACTTTCGCGCGTCCTGGTCATATAGCTGCGCAGGGGATGCTGGGTATGGACTCGCACTCAAGGTGTATACATCGACTCCGAGTTCGTAGGTTTGGCACTTTCCAATAGAACGACGGCCGTCCGCAACACTCAAGGGGCGTGGGTCAAGTGGATTGATCCTTGCACGTCCCAGTGATTCAACGCCACGGGGTGTGCTTGGTCTACACTCATGCGGAGGAGTATATCGTTCGCGGGTTGGGGGGTTTGTTATTTGACAAGGCGATGGCCGCCTGATAGAGGACGCTATGATATGCTATCAAGTTCTCGCGGGGTTTTGCTTTCCTTTGGACTTCTTTGCCTTTGAAGGGAGGGTGGTGCGTTGTGGATGATGCGGTGTGGATAGATATCGAGCAGAGCTCGCTGGCAGTGAGATGGAGGGGTCTGAGGCGATGAGTTCGAGATTGACATCTTGAGTGCGGGTCGGGCGCAAGAGGATTGGGTAGCATGGCTTGAAGCATATTGTTGTGGTATCCTAACGTATCTATTTCCAAGGTACTGAAAGCGCGGAGATAAATTCCAAGGTCTATGCCTGTGTGTACTTTGTTTCGGTCTATCGATCTAATATCTCCAGGGATCAATCGTTGTCATCAAAAATTTTGAGCAAAAGGAGAGGACCTGCATGCAAGCGCAGTCATACATCTTATTGAAAGGCGATCTCCAGTCAATGCTCCGCCATTTCCGTCGTCTTCGTCTCAGACTGCATCGTCTCTCTCACCCCAACCTGTCTCTTTACGCGCCCATTCCCCCAGCGTTTTGCATTTGCATTTGCATCTGCATCTGCATCTGGTTCTGTATCTGCATCTGCATCTGGTTCTGTATCTGATTCTGAAGCTGGATTTGCATCTGGTTTTGGGTCTGATTCTGAAGCTGCAACTGCGTCTGGTATTGGAGCTGGGTCTGTTGGTTCTGGAGCTGCGCCTGCATCATGGCCGTCATCTGCTCCTGCATCTTCATCAAGAACTCCAGGGGCGGGGGCATCAAGGACTGCGTCTTCTGGTACCTGGTTTTCGTGTTCGAGTTGAACCAAGGGTAGTCGGCTGCTCTGGAGGCTAGAATTCGTTCGGCCAGCATGCGGAGGAAGTCTTGACAATTCTTCCACAACAGGTGATACGTCCCGAAACTTTGGAACACGGACCTGCATGCAAGGTCGACTTCTTCCTTGGTCTTGGTGGTCCATCCGATTAAGCAGACATAGAAGCCGTCGACATCAGGCAGGCTGCTTTCAGCTAGTGCTGCTTTTCCTTTCTCTTCGTCGATCGTGAAAGGCGTGACGTGGTAGGTGAACTCCATCTCTCCTTGGCGTTCTTCGCCATTCTTCTGCCCAACATTCTCACTGCGGCGCAACTCGTACTTGTTGCGGTGCGTCATTAGAACCCAATGTTTCAATCGACCATTGTATATATACCGAGAGAACCAAACCTGTTGACCCTTCGTGTGGTCTTCTTCCTCCCGAAGGCGCCGATCGACATCTGGTTGCATAGCTTTCAGCCGCTTTTCTTTGTATCGCACCATTTGAGTTGAGTTCATCACGCGCTGTCCACGCTTCGTCTGTGAGAACTTTGCCATTTGTTTGTCCTTCCTCTGCTTATCAGCTTCCAAGCAGCTAAGTACAAAGCCCATGTTTGCTTCGGAATTCTTCGAGAATGATATCAGGTAGCCATTGCGAAAGAGGGCAGATTGTAACAGAAGGCAGTCGTCGAAGCTCCTTGAAGGGTCGTAAAGGGCTGTAGGATGGTTCACCTGTCCGCTGGCCCAACCTCTCCACTTGCCAGTCTGGTAAGGCTGAGCGACTTCGGATTTTTAATCTAAAATCGGGGTTTGGCTCCAGGGTCATTCGGAGCGCACATCCAGTCTCTGGCGAGATAAGTTTGCGAGTAGTAGTGAAATGTTTTGGTATGAGGATCATAGAAGTAAGGAGATACTACCTCTGCGTAGGCAAGACTTGTCTCAAGGTTGATGGTCCGAGATTTATCAGGGTTTACGAGCTGGCTGTGAACTCGTCCAGATCGAAATCTACGGCTGAGACTCGCCGCCTCTTATCAAAATCACACCGGCCTCCAGCCTGGGAACGCATCGTGCATGAGTTCCTTGCCAATAGCGATCAATTGACAATCATTTTCCAAGTTCGTCCGACTCCAAACCTTATCTTAGCGCCTTCAGCTGAAAACGGGAGCAGTTAGATCACCTTATGTCGGCCCGAAGTCCGAGGGGGAAACCTGCTGTTCATTAGCGTTAGAATAGGGGCCAAGAAGCCTCTCAAAGTCCGCCGTAGCCACGCCAGATGAATGTTGCTTTGATTTCTGTTTACTTGACTACTTGGACTGAAGGAAGAGCCCTAGATTGACTTTACCGAGACTATGTGAGCTTGCAGTCCGACGGTTCAGGAACTTCCTTACTTCCTTTAGCCGTATTTTCTAAGAGTACGTTATAACGACCATCTGTAGCCTCGCCGATGGACCCTCCAAGGGTTTGTCCGTTCTCCAGACCTTCAATCCTTGACTTCACCACTGGCGTGGAGAACTTTATGCCGATATGGTACCACGACCAAAAGCACTACTTACATAAGGTTTCAGAGGACACTACGAAATTCCTCACAGACGACCTTGATGTCAGTAGACTGGACAGGATTCAGAAGCATTTCATCGGACTTCGCCTCGCTGGTCGCTATAAAGCAGTAGCAAGGCCATTGCATAGGCAGCTCATGATGGATCGACAAATCATCGTCACAGAGCAGGCTGATCTCCATCTGACCTGGGATCACGCCGGTATCTATATCAAGCCTCTTCCTGCGTATCTGTTTGACCAGAGAATCTGGGATACGTATCTGTGCAGGTCTCCCAGTCTCTACGAAAGTGCTTATGGGTTACTGTTGTCATATGTCTGGCTGGTCACCCACGAAAGCGACTTTCGCCTTGCTGTCGGCCATGAGATCCCACTTCTTCCCTTCAATGAAACTCTCACGTGGACCATATGGCGGCAGCTGGTCGAGGACCTTTCGTGCACCATCAACGTCGATACTAGGGAGGCCGTGAGTCCGCGCTACATGTACGGCGAACTCCGCCTCGACCGTCTGAATACAATATACCGCTTTTCCCCGGTGATCTTATCCTCCCAGGACCACGCCCTCATACGCGGCTATCACTACCGCTACCACAGATACAGCAGCTTCCTAGAGCAGAACTTCTCATGGCTGATCGTTGTGTTCGCCTATATTACGATTGTGCTCTCAGCCATGCAAGTTGGCCTGGCTTCGACACGGCTCGGCTCCAGCCCGGCTTTCCAACACGCCGCTTACGGATTCGCGGTCTTCGCTATTGTTGTCCCTGTCACGTTGGTGGGAGTTGTTATCGCTCTCTTTATGCTCCTGTTTATCTCGAACATCTTGGCTACCCTGAGGAATTGGTTAAGGCACACCGAAAACCCTCAGAGTTCTAAACCAGCGAGTACCGGGTAAGGGACTCTTGCAACTCATTTTGTATGTAGCCATATCTTCCATTACGCCGCTCATGCTTCGTCGACTTTCGCCAGGCTTAGGATTTTCACGGTTTCCACACATCGCAGATCACTGGTAAGATAGTAAGTTTGCTGATTTCAAACCTCGATCTGATTTTGACGACTCAATCTTCACTGTGGGATATTACGATTGGAAGCGGCGGCTGGAAGCTAAGATGTTCAATCATTCTCTTTCCGACTAAAGCGCAAAAAGAACAGAGTAAATCCCCCAACGCCACGCCGCCATCGAGTATCAGCAAGCTTGCCTGCCCATCGTACTCAGGCTCGCAAAAGCCCGCAGCCGAAACTGATACCCAAAGGAACTTCTTTGAAACAGACCAGTGCCTCCCATACGCTCCACTGGCCCTGCTGCCCTAATCAGATTTGGGACCATCTCGTGATCAGGGTTTGAATGCCAATAGTGTTCCACCAGAGTGATTAACAAGCATCGAAGGTTAGGTACTTTGTGGTAACAAAGTATTGAACGTTTCCCGATTGATCAAATCCGCGTCCTCCTCAGCACAAAGGCAAATATCGCGGAGGGTTACGGTTTGCGAGTATATTCCCCCATCGCTGTCGTGGTTATCGTCGACAGCTTGTGCGAGAAAACGAAGACGGAGATTGGGAACGTAATCTTTGATTAAACAGGGCATCCTCGCCAGGCAGAGGGGACTCGTATCCATCAGAATTACAAGTCCCAAAATCGCTCAAGCCCGCTATGCAGCTCTATTTTGAGAAGGTTTTGACTCGATCACAAGTCATCCCTCGAGTTTACCTTATCCGCATCCAGAGATGATATCGATTCGCTCTCAATCAGCTTTGGTGGATTCTGTGGATCATCATCGATATTCGTCTGGGTAATGGAGATCTCCGATGACTCTGATGAAGGTATGACCTGATTCTTGTTGGGGATTTTTCGATCCAATATTCGATCTGGTGACTGCCATTGCCTCACTTGCTCTGTAAAGGGCCTTTAGTTCGTTCCGGAGGCCAGAGATCCTGTCTATCTCTATTCTGTCTCTTCCGGTTATGACTTGCCGTGTCAGGCGAAATTTTGTTTTGTTTTCGTTCTCTTGAACACGGAAGTCAAGTTGATCAGAGGTTCCAAGTTACGCCCTGTCGGCCGGCACTCATTCATGTTGGGGCTCGTTCCCAAGCTATACAACGTCTCGTCACGGAGCTGCAGGCTGCACAAAGGGTGGGGACATATCAACGGCCAACGATGTTTCGACATAGCTTAATAATCTCGCTTCTCTGGGCTAGGAGCTCTACACGGGTTGGACAACACGCAGGACGGAAGAGTGTATGGCAATATTGATCGACCCGCACAGCTTCAGATCAAATCAACTTTAGATGCCTTTGGCAGTGCTGACGCTCATTGTCCCCTTCGACAACCGAACCGAAGCAATAGTTCAATTCGGATCCAGTCGCTCGAGAGTGCACGCCCGCTATTTGCGACGGCACTTACTTTGTGGACGTGTGTGCTCCGTTAAGGTTCACGTGAAATTCGGTCATTGAATGTCTCCACAGGGCAAATACTCACGACAGACTTCTTTTCTCATCCTATACCGGACTGTGCAGTCTTGAGATCTCAGGAAATTTAATATCTTCGATGGCTTTGTCTTCGTTCTTCCTCGGATATGACTTTGTCTGAGATCATCGTCCGTGTTAGACAGCCACGTTCTTGTCTCGTTCGTGACAGAGTCTTCACGAGATCCATATTCTCATTGTCATTGGGAAGCACCTTTCCTGCGAAGCATGCAGATCATCTTCAGCGGATTCATGTGTGGCCTCGGTCGGCTCGACCTCTTCTTGCACCACACTCAACAATATTCAACAAGATATGGACGCTGTAGAAGAGTCGGGGCAGAAAATGCAGCAGGCAGAGATCCAGTACATTCCGATGGATATTCTGAGCCGACTGAGACTACTCTAAACCTAGTCCTGTTCCTGAATCAATTCGGTAGGTGCGGGAATTAGGTATGACCTCATACTAAGGATATAGCCTGCTATGAGGTAATGCTCAAAATATTTTCGTCGCCTGTAGAAAGCTGACTAACATTTTCTTAAGTGTGCGGTCATGTGATGCATTCATATAAGCGCTGAATCCTGGAAATGATAAATATCTGACCTTGACGCCTTTCTACCCAATCTTGGCCACATCAATTCGACACAATATGCCACTCACACTCGAACAAATCCACATCGTCAGAGATACAGTTCCGATTCTGAAAGAACATGGCTGTGCCATCACGGCGCATTTTTACGCCGATATGCTTTCCGCGCATACAGATCTGAACAATATCTTCAACCATACCAACCAGATCAATGGCCAACAACCACAGGCGCTGGCCGATAGCTTGTATGCTTACGCTTCCCATATTGACGATTTAGGCGTGTTGGGCCCAGCCATTGAACGGATCTCGCAGAAGCATGCCAGTCTTTATGTATGCTCTCTCTTTTTGCTTCCGTATTCCTCTCACTCTATCCCATCCGCCGGTTTCGTGCACTATTCAGGGACTATCAGCGTGTGCGGAGCCAGAGTGCAACCCATTCCTGCCGGCCGGTAGGACATTAGCCTTGATGAGGACGTGGTTGACCATATGTTAGGTTCGAGCTGATCAGTACGATCTTGTGGGCGAATATCTGCTGAAGGCGATGAAGGATGTGCTTGGAGATGCACTCACCCCCGCGATTCATCAAGCGTGGGAGGCCGCTTACACGCAACTTGCAGACGTGATGATCGGCCGCGAAAAGCAGATCTACGGGGAATGTGACGACTGGACTGATTGGCGTGATTTTGTGATCTCTGAGAAAGTCATAGAATCAGAAGAGATGACGTCTTTCTCTCTCAAACCGCAGGATGGAAAGCCCTTACCACCGTTCCGTCCGGGTCAGTATGTCTCAATTCGCACTGATGTACCATCCTTGCATTATCTCCAATCGAGGCAGTACTCTCTCAGCGACGCTCCACATGCAGACCACTACCGCATCAGCGTTAAGCGTGAGCCTGGCCTGGACTTGGAGCATCCAGACGCAGTAGCGCACCCAGGGTACATCTCCAACATCTTGCACGACCAGAAGCATGTAGGTGACACCCTGCAAGTATCGCACCCTGCAGGCGAATTCTTCCTTGACGTCGAGCACGACAAGCGCCCGCTCGTGCTCATCTCCGCTGGTGTCGGTCTAACCCCTATGCTGTCAATGATGAAGACTCTCGACGAGCAAGAAGCCACGCAGCCAATATCCTGGATTCATGCGACGCGGAACTCAAAGGTGCAAGCCTTTGGGGAGGATGTTAGGAGTATAGCACAGCACAGGCCGAACATGCATCCGCATGTGTTTATGAAGTATCCCTCAGATAAAGATACGGAGGGTAAAGACTATCAGTTCTCTGGGCGGATGAGTCTGGGAAGGCTGGATCGCGAGGGGGATCTGTTCCTGGACAAGAAGGATGCGGAGTACTTCATTTGTGGTCCGGAAAGGTTCATGAAGGATATGCAAAAGACATTAAGGGAGTACGGGGTGGAGGAAGGAAGAATCAAACTGGAGCTGTTTGGGACAGGAGCGATCTCGAATAGTTAATTCAATGAGAGGTACTTACATTCCTGTAGTCTATGGCTGAGGTTGCTGTTATCGACTTGTGAGATGCAATCAAGTATTCCATACCTTTACCGTCTCGCTGTTGTGGAGACGGTGTCCCAAGAGTTCCTGTCGAATCCTCGGCAATTCTGATCACTCTACCTTACCCATTCCAATTCACTCATTCATGCCACAGCAGTTGCAGTCCGCATGAGTGTTGCAAGCTTGGAGGTGTTGTAGGCCGCGATGGTGTTCGGAAAAGAGCAATGCGTCGGCCTAAGAACCTCCCGATTTATATATCGAGCAGAAGCAACGGATACCTTAAAAAACCACCAAAGAAAGCCCTGAAGAAGCCCTAGAGCCGGATTCTCCAATGGCATCCAAGTTTATTTGGATCAGATCCCTTTATGGTGACCCACGGCGCTCCAGAAAATACACAACTCTAAACAATCATACATTTAAAACCTCCTCTCATTCACCCCACTTCTCAAATCCGCAACAGCATCAATTCCAACCCATAAATCCACAAAACAATTTCAAAATTTCCATCAGCAACTCCATCACCACATCCTCACAGCCACTCAATCACACCACCAGAGCTTCTACCACTTATCGCAATACCCTGAATCCACTCACCCGCCCCAACCACCTTTCCCTTCCCCCCTCTCCCCGCCGCACCATCCACACCCCCCCCCCCCCACCCATGCCCCCCCTCTTCTTC